>Ga0307986_10000327_pt1 | contig 35264 bp, 32 predicted proteins | sample EllFjometageno82_FD_203170 | JGI IMG/M metagenome (GOLD analysis project Ga0307986, IMG submission 203170) | Marine microbial communities from Ellis Fjord, Antarctic Ocean - #82 | ecosystem: Environmental > Aquatic > Marine > Unclassified | place: Southern Ocean | collected 2014-10-09 | reverse complement strand
AGCCTCTTTATCCGAAATGGCCTATGCCACCGGAAAATTTATCAATGGCCCCTTAGCCGATAAAATCGGCGGACGTAAAATTTTTCTCATCGGCATGGCGGGCGCCATATTCTTCAATATAATCTTTGCGATCTCGGCAAATCTCACTGCCTTTATCATTGTATGGTGTTGCTGTCGCTACTTTCTCTCTATGGGCTGGGGTGGACTTACGAAGACGATCGGCAACTGGTATCCAAGAGAGCGCAACGGCACAGTGATGGGATTGATTAGTGTCAACTTCCAGTTTGGTGGAGTTGCGGCCACTGTGTTTGCGGGATTTCTGGTAGCTATCGGCGTTCCCTGGCAGGGAGTCTTCATCTACCCCGCCATGGTACTCGCACTGATCCTGCTCTGGTCTTACTTCGCGTCGCGCTCAAGCCCTAACGACGTAGTGCCTGGCGCCAGGCCAATAGAAGGCGAAACCTCAAAAGAACAAATTGCCGACTACGGCGACGACGAACAACCGCCAGTATCGACTATCATGAAGACGCTGCTGCGACTGCCTATATACAGACAGCTACTGGTATTTAGCTTTCTTACCACACTGCTGCGATCTGTATTCTTATTCTGGACACCGAAATTTCTGTTCGACATCGGTCTGGGCGCGAGCTCTGCGATTTTACGCTCTGCCATATTTCCATTGCTAGGTGTAGCCGGCACGTTATTCATAGGCTGGTATACAGATCATCATGCGCGTAACGGAGACCGGGCACGCATGATGTGGATGATGCTCTTCGTGCTAGTGTTTTGCTTGATCGCCATAGCGGTGCTAAGCGATGCGAGTGAGCCGAACTTCAATATGATCTTGTTCTTTCTAGGCGCTAGCGGATTCTTCTTGCTGGGCCCCTATTCCATGAGCAGCGGCTGTCTCACACTCGATATCGCTGGCGCTAAAGGAGCAGGTTCCTGTACAGGCATTATCGATGGGATGGGCTATATCGGCGGGGCCATCGCCGCGTTTGCTGCGGGCATACTCTCCGACTACCTTGGCTGGCCGCAGGTATTTTTGGTGCTATCAGTGTTTGCCGTCATCTCCACTGTCAGCGCTTGGCTGATGAGTCTTGGATTTCAGAAGATGGCGCGAGAATCAGCAGCGTAGAGTCGCCTCGACTAATCCTGCGCTTCATATTCTTTAATCTGATCAGTGATACCGCGCACCATGCCGTTAGGGATCGGCAAAGTTAGATGGTATTGCGAGATTTTCCAACCCACAGCCGTGCGTATCAACACTCCGCTACCACGGCTACTGCCGTAACTCTGACTCAACAACGCCTCGTCAAACCATGCACTTAATCCATCTGGGGTGATGTTGACATTGCGTTGCTGCGGCGTATAGACCCAACCATTGCTTCCACTGGAGTACTGACGAAACTCTTGCTTAACCCAGCGCTCCTGCGCATCGGTTCCTATGAATACACCATCGTCGCTCATTAGATCAAAATAGATATCCCATTCGCCGTTAGCGGCGGCCTGATGATAGCCATCTAACACTTTGTTTATGGCGGCGATATCTGTTTGCTGTGACTGGCTGTTTTGAGCACAGCTGAACAACGTAAAAGACAATAGGGTTAACATCGAAACGTTCTTCATAGTTTATTAGTTCTCCGAGGGTATCGTGTCACTGCTGCGAGATGGCTTTTTTTCATCGAATTCTCCGGCATCGATTCTGGCAAAATAGGTGCCAGCTACCTTCTTAACCTTCGGCGCTAACAGCAGTGTCGAGACCATAGTAGGTATCGCCATTGTCGCGTACATGCCATCCAGAAGATTGATCACCACTTCTAGCGAGACAACGGCACCGGCAATTATCAGCGCCATATACGCGTACATATAGAACCTTTCTGTTACCGTTCCGAAGAGAAAGCCCATGCACTTACTGCCGTAGTACCAATAGGTGAGTATCGTTGTCGTGCTCAACACGATCACCATGATCAGCAATAAATACGCACCGAAGCCTGGAAACACCTGTTCATAGGCCTGCGTAGTCATCGTGATGCCAACTCCACCGCCTTCCCATACGCCGGTGACCAGCAGTGCCAGTGCCGTGCAGGTGCAGACGATTAAGGTGTCGGCGATAGGGCCTATCATGGCAACCAGACCCTCGCGGGTTGGCTCGTTTGTCTTGGCTGCGCCATGTGCCAGAGACTCTGTGCCTATTCCTGCTTCGTTGGAGAACGCGCCGCGCTGTACGCCAATCAGAATCACTGCGCCGAGCACACCTCCCGATACAGCTTCTCCGGTAAACGCATCAGTGAAGATGAGTACGAACATGGCAGGTATCTCGCCAAGATGACTCGCCAGCAGCACACCGGTTATCAGGAAATAGAAGATCACCATAGCGGGCACCATCTTGCCCGCGATCGCGGAAACTCTCTTCACCTTTCCTACTGCAACACTAAACATAACGATGGCAAGAACTACACCGGCGCCGAAATCGAAACCAAAATGCTCTTCGCTAGTCGCCATCCCTGCAGGAATCGCAATGACATCGCGCAGAATCTGCACCAATTGATTCACCTGAAAGATAGGCAGGGTTCCTACCATGCCTGCTATGGCAAACATCCATGCTAGAGGTAACCACTTGCGACCGAGCCCCTCTCTAATCACATACATCGGGCCGCCTTGCAGCTTGCCCTCATCGTCTTTGCCGCGATACATGATCGCCAGTGAGGCGGTATAGAATTTAGTAGATATTCCAACGATTGCAGTAATCCACATCCAAAATATCGCACCCGGGCCACCTACCGTGATCGCGATGGCTACGCCGGTGATGTTTCCAAGGCCCATGGTTCCCGCCAATGCTGTAGCGAGCGCGCCATAGTGACTAATGTCACCGGATGCTGCCTCCGAGGCATCATCAAATTTACCCTTCAACAAGCCTATGCTATGAGAGAAATAACGAAAGTGACGTAGCCTGGAATGAATCATGAAGAAGCAGCCACCACCCACTAGCAGAATAACTAGTGGCAAGCCCCACATGAAATTGGTATAGGCAGCGATCGCTGCTTCGATTGAGTCCATTACAATTTATTACCCTGTAATGTGAATAATTCGAATCTGGCTAAGAGGGCGATAAGTCTGTCCACTTGATGTTTCTCAAAATGCGTCCGGCACCAACAACGTGGCACCGGGCTTTAAATCACTGCGCGTTCCTAGCGTCTGCCTCGTGGCGACGCTCTCCAGCGAGTATCGCACGCATCGCATAGTTGCCCTCGTGGCAGGCGTATTCATACAAGTTTTCACCGGTATACATCGGCATCTCGGCAGTCCAAGGCTGCGTATAGAGCTCTGGATCGTCGATGGTGAATGTGTAGTGGAGCTTGTCATCGGCGACGCGAGTAAATCGCTCCGTCAGCAGAATATTGCTGGACATCAACCGCTCTTTCGCAACCTGCCAGCCATTGAAGTTTTTAGTTTGCACTATCAATGTATCCCCTTCGTAGTAACCTATCGAGTCACCTAGCCACTTATCAAAGGGTAGCTCCTTAAACTCCTGATCGATTCGCACGATTCGCGCGTTGTGCACCATCTCAGCTAGCAGCACTACATGAGTCGGCCCTTGCACGATCTGCATATGGTTGTTGTAGAGACTACTCATGAACGGCGCTGTTGAAGCGAAACTTATGAGACATCGATCGGAAAGAGTTCTTCCCTCAGGCCCATCGCTTTCGGCCATGCCCATGGGCAACTCGTCCTGCTGCGATCGACGAACTGCCTGCCCCTCTTCTCTCCAGGGAATCTGGCCATCAGGCGGGTCTACAATGAGAGAGGTTCGATACTTGCCATTCATCTGAGCGAGAGCATCCCCTGGTGTAATCCAAAAACCGTTATAGCCACCCACATTTTCCGGCCCCGGAGCTTCGGCACCTGTTGCCTCAAGAAAAGCAAGATAGTCAGGTGTAGAAATCATCTTCGCCAGCATCGTTTCCTCGTCTACTTCTAACTCGCCTTCATAGACCTCGGCACGCTGAAGGGTGGTTCGGGTCTTGTAGTTCCAAACACCTTGCACATCCGGCACGCCAAAGTCTGTCTGAGGCGGCCTATAGTCCTCGGCAGCAAAGGCGTGAGGTCCTACAAATACGGCTATCATCAGGCTGGCCAACGCGTTGATCCGAAAGTGAGTTCCCATGGCGACATCCTTAATTAAATTCATTGGTGGGCGCAGCGGCCCTTTTTTTGAAACCTGCTTTTATAAACCTATGATACAAGCTTAATGCAGCCAGCAACGCGCTTGCAAGGACAGCCACAAGCTCTCGGTACAAAAAGCTAGAGTCTGGAGTGCCTCAGAATCATTCTATGGCACCCTTCTATTTTATGGCTCTACCGAACGTTATCGGCAAAGATAAACTCTGATGGAGGTTCCACAGCGCGAAGGTTCTCGACGAAATAGTCCCAACGCCGCTTCATAAAGTAGCGTCTATTTCCGAAACCATGGCTGGCATTGGGCAGAACCACCAGATCGAAGTCCTTGTCAGCTTCAATTAAGGCCTCGACCACCAACAAGGTGCTGGAAGGGTGTACATTGGTATCGAGCATACCGTGGGCGAGCAACAGCTTGCCTTCCAAGTTAGCCGCTAGCAGTTGGTTCGCCTGATTGTCGTAGTTCGTAGTGACTGCCGGCTCGCCTTCGTTCGGATTGTTCTCCGGAAACGTTTCCAACAGTCCCTGCCACTTCTCGCCCCAGTCGTCTTCGTAGTTCCGGTTATCGTGATTGCCCGCGCCGGATACGGCGACCTTGTAGAAGTCTGGATAGCGCAGTATCCCTGCAGTCGATGCGAAGCCACCACCTGAATGTCCCCAAATGCCTACCCGCGTTAGATCCATCCACGGGTTGTCTGCCCCTAGCTGCCTGATTCCTTCGATCTGATCTGGCAAGCCGTTGTCGCCCATATCTGCATAGTAGGCATCGTGAAAAGACTTAGACCGTCCTGGCGTGCCCATGGCATCCAATTCGACTACGATGAATCCAAGTTCGGCTAGCGACTGCTTGTCATTACGTGAGGCCCGAAACGAACGCGTGCCGACACTACCACTTTGCGGGCCAGGGTAGAGGTAGTTCAATACTGGATAGGACATCGTCTCATCGAAGTTAGAAGGCTTATAGAGTAAGCCATAAAGATCGGTGATCTGATCTCTGGCCTTTACGATGAAGGGAATCGGCGCCACCCAGCCACTCGCGATAAGTGAATCGATATCAGTTTCCTCGAGGACCATTTGCGGCTCCCCTGATGTGTTGCGCACCACAAAGACAGGAGCAGTCGTTGGTGTCGAATAGACATCACTAAAATATTCAGCTGATTCGGACCAACTAATTTGATGGTTTGCAGTCTCAGGCGTTAAGTTTATAAGATCAGAGCCATCGAAGTTAATTCGATACAAATACTGAAAATAGGGATCGCCTGACTCGCGATTCGAACCGAGAAAGTAGATCAGCTCATTTTCTAGATCGACCTGTTGGATCTGCAATACTGCCCAACTGCCCTGGGTGATCTGGCGCTTCAATTCGCCTGACTGCAAGTCATGCAAATACAGGTGCCCCCAATTGTCTTGCTCAGAAAACCAGATGAACTCATTTCTGTCGGGAAAGACACGCCAATTGGCAGCATTGTATCCGGATTCAAAATACGTCTCGACTTCTTCCCGGTAGACAGGCCTCACTTCGCCAGTTTCTGGATCAGCTATCTGCAACTGTGCAATTTTGTGATCCCGCGATGAAGAAACAAACGACAGGGTCTCGCTGTCTTTACTCCACTCCACATCCAGAAACACGCCGCCGCGGCCAGCTATGTGATCGCTGGTAGTCGATCTATGAGGGTCAGGTGACAGTTGTAAAGCAGTGACACGCGGCTCATCTTCCAGATGAATCACGATGCGCTCGATCATGAATATGTAGTCATCACCGGGCAGCGGATACTTCCAAGCATCTAGCTCGCCATGACCCACCTGAGTAGACCACAGATACATTTCACCTACGTTTCTGCCATCGTGACGGAAAGTAGCTATCCTAGAGGAGTCTGGGGACCACAATAAGACAGGACCCTCGTCTCGCAACCAACCTGCATTGTTGGTTGCATAGCCATAGTCCTGCTCACCATCAAAGGTAAGTTGGGTGGTCTCGTTACTCGCAGTATCGCGAAGCCATAGATTATGTTCATCGATAAAGGCGGCCGAACCGCCGTCAGGGGAAAGATATTCACTAGGTGGAGTCTGTGCCAGTTGATTAAGCGTGTAGCTATTTAGGTCCAACACGTAGCTCTCACCCGCGTAGTCGAAATCGAGCTGTTCACCCGCCTCGAAAAGATGCATTCGTGACAGGCTCAGGTCATTCGCATCAACTTTCTCGTCTGCATAGGCTGCCAACTCCGTTGCTAGACGTACCGCATCGAAAAGAGGCGATTTCTGCGCCGTCTGTACATCCACCAGAATATAGTCAGAGCCGTTCTCAGTTGAACGGCGATAGATCAATCGATCATCAATCTGCCAGTATTGAGCAAGGATATTGCCCAGGACTAGGTCCGAAGTATTGACTGCAAGAAAGCTTTGCGCACGCTCATAGTCCGCGGCAGTTATGCTCTCCAAGGTAGACGCGACTGACGTCGCTGTCACGTTGCTAGGCGCAGGTGAACAGGCCTGAATAATGGCGAGCAAAAATAGTACGATGAAGCTGCGCCTAATAATGTGATTCATCAATGCAGGCCTCTCATGCACAACTGGTAAAATAGACGCTAAAGCAGCGCGTCCAATATTAAGTCAACCGATTCAATTATGCGCTGGTCTCGAGGCCGCAAGTCTGGCGCGAACTCTACCCCGGTCAAGTGCTGTAAGCCGTCGATATAGCGTACCGCGATCTCGCCCGCTTGTTCGTCAGTGAATTGCTGATCCTTCTCCTTCACCATGCCGCGCGCAAACTCTTTAGAGAATGAGACTGGCTTGCCATCTCTATGCAGAACATCACCCTTGTCATCCAAGCGCCAGAAACGCGAAGAGTCCATAGTATAGAGTTCATCGGCGGCCACTATTACGCCTTCGCTGTTGATGCCATGCTCGGTCTTGGTATCCACAAGCACCATGCCACGCCCGGCCAGATACTGAGTGATCATGCCGAACGCCATCAGGGATGAGTTGCGAATCTGATTGTATTGCCCCTGAGTACACACGCCACTATCAATCAACGATTGTGCGTCGGTGGTCTTATCTACCTTGTCCTTCGTGCTTGGGGTATCCATGACATAGGGCAGAATACCGTTAGGCACCAGATCTGCGACACTCAGCTCATGACCGGCGTAGTGCAGCACAGTCTCCCCAGCATCGACGGCCTGCATCCAGTGCTGGTACAAAGACGTAGAAGTCGAGCTCTCGGCGTTAAAGAGCCGAAGTACATTCTCAAGACTCAAGAGCTCAAGATTCTCAGCGGGAATGACCGTCGAGCTTGGCAGCAATCCCTCTACACTGAATTGCGAGGAGCCCAACACATCCACGACTAAACGCAGCATATGGTCGTGATTGAAGGCTAACACCTGGTCTTTGAATGGAATGGCACCACGATTCACATCATGGGTTGATATTCGATTGTTGCGAAACATCAGCCTAAGTGAAACTCCCGAAGCACTCTTGAGCTTATCCCCAAACACCGAGTCAGAGACCTTGCCCTCTAATACGGTGGTCCCTGTCAATCTCGGAATCTCCCCGTCATTGATGAGCTGCTGAATAGGCCGACCTTCGTTCACTGTGCTGCCGTGCTCGGCAACTAATTCTCGGATTTGTTTTTCGTCCAACATGAGATATTCACTGCACTCTAATAGAAATTAATTAAGCGATGAAGAATAAGTGAATCGGTTAAGGACTACAAGATGACTAGGAGCAAAGCCATGCATAGAAGTCCTGCCGCCCCTGAGAGTCTCTATCTTCAAGCCAGTGGACTGTTGATTCGGTGTTTGGCTGTGCGCCGATAGTAATTGCTGGCGTTTTGCACCCCTTCAATCATTTGCTCACTATGACCTGTGAATACCGGACTTAATTCTCTTGATTTTTGGCAAAAAACCTCTGAATACTCTCAAGAAATTCAAGATGCTCTGGCGCCGACAGATGTGTTCCCCCATCTATTACAATTAGCTCTATAGCAGGGAATGTACTCGTAAAGTTCTCAACTGCTTCCAGAGCGGGATCTTCGCTACCCACAATAGCAAGTATAGGTATGCTGAGATTTGACAGACTCTGTTTTGATACCACCAGTTGTTTTTCGCCCAAGCGAAGATTGGCAAGTGCGATTGAATCTTGGCCCTCCACGCTAGAACTAAATACCTGCCGACGACTCGTGTTCAGAAATCTCTCATAGCTGTGCTGATTGAGCAGGTCCCTGGCGCTTCCCCATTCCCATATCGCCGATCCTCCTCCAAAAACAGCAGAAATGAATCGCGATTCATTCTCGGTTATGACCATTGCGATGGGTGCTACCCCGAGTGAGTAGCCAAGTATGTGTGCTTTAGGGATATCGAGATGGTCCATGAGACGAATTACATCATGCCCCATTTCTCTCCCATATTCTGAAACTGTGTGCGGCTTATCGCTGAGTCCGTGTCCTCTTTGATCAAAGAGAATTAGACGGTAATTCTCGGCAAGAGAAGAGACTCTCTCTAACCAAGAATCACTGTTGCTCGAGTAACCATGAATCGCGATAACGGGCTCTCCAGAACCCAACTCAACATACCGAATGCTGACTCCACCGGACTCGAAGTATTGATTTTCTGGGATAGGTTGCGAGAACGCACTGCTTGCAATTAGCACGCAGGAAAAAAGGCAAACACGCAGCACTCTAAGGTATTTCATACCGATTGTTTAACGTTATCTTTCAATGAGACAAACCCTTGCATATAACGCCCAAGTACTAGGATGTGGTTTATGTGAGTAGCTTCCTCATCGATTTCATTTTTGCGCATCTCTTTCTTGTACCCGCGCTCCACGAAGTACACCAACCATACGGTAATTTCCTTCATGACAGCCAAACTCATAGATATGGTTATTGTCTTTTGGGGTAAATGAAAACTCACCGCTTTAGTGCTAAGAATAGTAGCTTCGGCAAAGAAGAATCTTATTGACTACTGAATAACGATGGTTTGTTTGGCGATATAACAAGAGTAGATCTACCTATTGGTGAAAAAGACAATAACGCACCGGATATGCTAATGGTTGGTGATGATTTATTCACGCTATATATAAATTTTGATAACAGCCATGATGAGTACTATGCGGGTGTGGCGGTACAAAAAGTCAATCTAAAAACCAGGGATCAAGAACGCATCTATTCGCATGATGAACTTTACGATAATGATTGCGGTAAGCGTTTGGCGGGTGGAAGTATAACTTGGTTCCCTTGGCTGCACTATGAAGATGGTTTCATTATGCCAAGAAATTCATGCTCTGTGGACTTCCCAGAATTCGCTGAACCCATATATTCAAAATATTTTGTTTAATCTGATACTTAGAAACTATAATTCTCAAAAAGAAGCGGTAAGCGTATCCCTCCACCAAACACCAATTCAGAGACCTTCAGTATAGAGGTTACACAGCCGCCACCATCGCACTAGATTTCAACCTTGATTGCAGCGGCAACGGCGAGCGCCTTTTTTGTTGCCTCGGCTGTATTCTTAGCACGCGCAAGCGCGACACCCATGCGACGCTTGCCTTTAACTTCGGGCTTGCCGAACAGACGGACCGAGGTGTCTTCGATCGCAGTTGCCTCCCTTAGGTTTCCGAAACTTGCTTTTTCCGAATCACCTTCCACGAGCAGCACGGCCGATGCGGAAGCGCCGTAGAAACGAATAGCCGGTATACTAAGGCCCAAGATAGCGCGTGCATGAAGCGCAAACTCCGACAGGTCTTGTGAGATAAGTGTCACCATTCCAGTATCATGAGGACGCGGCGAAACTTCGCTAAACAAAACCTCATCTCCCTTGACAAACAGCTCGACGCCAAAAAGTCCTCGACCGCCTAATGCTTCGGTAACCTTAGTCGCTATCTCCTTTGCTGTGTTCAATGCGACAACAGACATCGCCTGGGGCTGCCAGGACTCACGGTAGTCGCCGTCTTCTTGCCTGTGTCCTATTGGCTCACAGAAACTCACGCCATCAATGTGTTGTATTGTGAGCAAAGTAATCTCGTAGTCAAAATCAACGAAACCTTCGACGATGACAGTACCGGCACCCGCGCGACCGCCATCTTGAGCGTATTCCCACGCGGCATCAATATCACTGTCTGATTTTATCGTGCTCTGGCCTTTGCCGGAGGAGCTCATTATCGGCTTTACAACACAAGGAATTCCAACTGCCATTACAGCCGCTCGATACTCTTCGTGAGTCGCAGCGAAGCGGTATGCTGACGTTGCGATTCCTAGCTCTTCTGCAACCAACCGCCTTATACCTTCACGGTTCATCGTGAGCTGTGCCGCGCGCGCGGTTGGGACAACGTGATAGCCCTCAGCCTCGAGCTCGACTAATGTTTGCGTCGCTATGGCCTCTATTTCCGGAACAATGAAATTTGGTCTTTCTAGCTCTATAACGCGCCTGAGCTCGGCTTCATCCAGCATGGAAAATTCGTAGCTGCGATCGGCAACCTGCATGGCGGGAGCATTCGCATAACGGTCGCAGGCAACCACTTCGACGCCTAACCTTTGAAGCTCTATGGCAACCTCTTTACCGAGTTCGCCTGAGCCAAGTAAAAGTACCTTCGTCGCTGTGATAGAAAAGGGGGTGCCAATCGTAGTCATAACCTTGCTACCAAAAAATAACTCATTATCTTGAAATCCTTTTTTACAGTAATTTTTCGAGTTTACCTTTAGTTTGTGGACGAGACGACTTTGCTATACACCTTACAGAGTTGGCCCCTGAGCATCAAAAAAATGCTGAGATTGAAGAACTCTCTACTCTTCTTAATAAGACCCATTTAATTGAATCCATACATCTATGCTAACCGTTCGCCCAGAAAAGTATGTATATTGTATGACTATAAATCAATGCATGTCGCCCTCATATCAACCATTTGTAAACCAAATGTACATAGGCGCGCAGCGCGCCCTTTTTGACTTACTTGTTATGTGTTGGTGCCACTCTTCAAATTGCTCTTAGCCACTGGTGGTCTAAACTGTAAGGGTCGAATTCAAATTAAGAACCCGTTACTACATCTGCCCTCTTGTAAATATCCAGTGTTTCGATTGCATTTCTGCTCAATAGTCCATCGACGTATTCCGCAAATCCTGTGTGGAAGAAGCCTTTTCTTTGCCTCCAATAACGATCCATGCCGGGAATGTCTTTTACCGCGACAATCGCTGTAGTTACAGCTTCGCGAAATTCGGCATCCAAAGTCCCTTCCTTCGAAAGAAGATAGCAATTTTGCATGCCCAATATGGCTGTATGCATCGACATAAGGAACTAAAATTCGTCATTGGAAGAAAATGGCCCAGGACTTACCATCGCATTAAACCAGATATCGCTGGCCTGTCTGTTTCTGTCCATCTCGAGATACCACGATTGCATAGCCATGGTTGCATCACTTGCAGCCGCGGACCTAACTGCACAGGCGCTATCGTTAACTTGAAGGCCGACGTAAATCAACGAAACGATTACTGCAATTCCACCCACAATTTCAGCTATATAAGCCCAGTCTTGCAAGTTCACAGCTTATCTCCTTGTTATTGGTTTTACCCTAAGATAGTAGTGGTGTGAGCTAACTCACGCAATATGTAGTCTGCTGTTGTCTATGTTTATCTTGTTGTTATGTAAAGATAACTTAATTGCTCTAAATGCAATAACGCACTAAAGGCGCATAGCAAAGACGTTTTAGGACTTTCGAGAGGATTCTAGGGCCAAACAAGCGACACGAGCAAACAACCCTGTCAGCTAATCAAAACGCAATATTGTTGCGCTAGTGCGCCGTGAGTGCGCCGTGAGTGCGCCAAATGGAGTAACAAAAACAAAGGGTGTTTGCTGATCTTGTCTATCTTATTGATTTATATAGTAAATTTGGTGCCGCCACCAAGAGTCGAACTCGGGACCTGCTGATTACAAGTCAGCTGCTCTACCACGGCTGAGCTATAGCGGCATATTCAGTTACTTCACCTTCGATACTACGGACCTTCTTACACCGCCACCAAGAGTCACTCTTAACCTGGGGGACCTGCTAATTACAAGTCAGCTGCTCTACCACGGCTGAGCTATAGCGGCATATTCAGTTACTTCACCTTCTATACTACGGACCTTCTTACACCGCCACCAAGAGTCACTCTTAACCTGGGGGACCTGCTGATTACAAGTCAGCTGCTCTACCACGGCTGAGCTATAGCGGCATCTTTAAAATTTTATCAGACATCCTGACTTTGATCTATGACCTCGAATAGCCCCGATCAGCGCCTAGATTCGCGATCTTGATAGGACGAAATCACTCTGACCACGACTGCTGCAATCAGGCCGCGCATACTACATAAAAAGAGCGGCCGCATCAATAGTTCAGTTCACTGATATTTCAGGCCCCTGCGGAACAGGCTCTTGAGCCTGCGTATACTTACGCCTGCGCAGCAAGAATGGCCGCTCCACACAAAAATAGGTCGTCGCCGCTAGCAGCAGTACTAAAGGCAGCATGAATACGAAGACATTGAGAACAGCTGTGGCTAGAGGATCGGTTAATCGCCACAGACTCTCCCAGTTGTGCCGTAGGAAGAAGTCCAACACCAAATAGTGACCCATGTAGATGGAGTAGCTGATTGTGCCGAGGGCCACTAAGGCTTTTCCCACCAAGTGATGAAAATGTCGTGCGATCGACAGGTAGCCAATTAGGAATATCGCCCAAGCCATTGCCTCCATCGTCGGCCAGAATATCCAAAGGTGGTTATTCGCCCCGCCCCCACCCAACTGGTTAAAACCATATAGCAGCAGCAGCACCAGAGCCGCGCCCCCGACAGCGACATAATCCAAGCGCTTGCCCGCCACAAAATAAGTTCGATAGTAAATGCCTGCGAGCATCCCCAAGAGAAATTGATCGAGACGGCCCACGATAGTCCAATAGCTCAGCACTCGCATGTCAGCTCCAGCAAAATACGCGCCGGTGCGCACCACAAGCAGCGCGAGTATTAGCCCAGGCAATACCTTCCAACCCCACTTTTGCACGCACACTAATAACAAAGGGAACAACAAATAAAAATGCCACTCCACCGCGATAGACCAGAACACAAATGTAAACGCACCGCCATTGATCGCGGTATCGCTATTCGCCATGAAGAACACAGATTGCAGCAAGGCGTTGATACTAAAATTTTCAGTGTTGAACGCTATACCAAGAATGAGAAAGAACAGAAACAAGGGATAGGTTCGCAGGAGCCGATTGCGGTAGAAACCTAGGTAGTTCAGTTTTTTCTGCAGCGAGCCCACAGTAAATACAAATCCACTTAGCAAAAAGAAAAGAGAAACCGCGGTATGCCCCTCGATTACCAGAGCAGAGAATGGATTTCCTGCTCTGGCCCAATTAGCCGGATCGTAGGGCGTGCCGTAGATCAGCTTATGTGAAATAAAGTGCGAGCTGTGGAAAAACAACACTAGCACCGCGGCGAAGCCACGCAGATGGTCCAGTGCAGGAATGTATCCAAAATTAGTACTCTTCATGGCGCTGACAATCGGCTCGTGTAGCAGAAAATGAAGCATACTAACTTAGCACGATATTTGCTAAAGTAACCGATTCGAAAGATTGTCGAAACCGCCCAGCATTCAGGCATGTTTCGCTTCTCGCGGGCCTGAATTAGGCAGCTAATGACTACTCTACAGATAAGCTAGAACCCAAGCATGCTGACTCCGGTTACCCAAGAATGGCTGCAAATGCTCTCGCTCTACGGCTGGATCTGGATTATTCCAATCGTCGAACGGCTATTTCCTCTGAACAAACAGCCTTTTGTCAGGTCAGGTATGATCAATGACCTGATACACACCTATCATCGATTGCACCTGCATAGCATGTTGAATGCAGCCTTCGTCGCCTGGCTAGTCACCTATGCACAGCAACATGCCGGCCAAGGAGCCTATCTGCAAGGCTCATTGGCAAACGTGCACTGGGGATGGAGTTTTTTCGCCCTCCTGCTTATGGGTCATGTTACTTTTTATGTGGCTCATTATTATTCGCACAAGATTCCTCTGCTCTGGCAGTTTCATCGCGTTCATCATAGCTCATTGACTCTTGATTCATTTTCGACAAGCCGTTTTCATGTTTTCGACAAGGCACTTTTCGCTGCCCCCTATCTAATGCTAGTCACTTATTTTCAGCCGGATCCCGCTCTGATTTTTCTCTACATTTCATTCAGAGACTTTTGGGGCCGTTATGGTCACGGCAATATCAAAGATGCACATTGGTTAGGCTACTTTGTGAGCAATCCTAAGTTTCACCGCTGGCATCACTCCAATCATCCTGAGGCAATTGATAAAAATTTCTCAGGTGAGTTTAATTTCATGGACTATATGTTCGGCACCGCGTACTACCCCAAAGAGAGAGTTCCAGACAATTTCGGTGACACCGGCTACAGCAATAACATAATCGTGCAGCACTACCGCCCCTTCGTTGATATCTACAACATCGCGAAGAAAGATGGCGTCATGGCCCTGCTTAAAAAACCAAAACCGAAGCCGGTGCAGAATTATCAAGCAGCCCAAGAGTAAGCTCTGCATGGATGGCTCAAGAAATAATTCGGTCAGGCTGGCTTTGCAGAAACACAGCGAAGAATTCAGACGTAAAGAATTTCGCCTTAGCGCACTGTTCGGTGCCGACACTGATCGCTTTCAAGAGTACTCGCTACATCATGAGGGGCTCCTATTTGATTATTCCAAGAACTTTATAAATTCAAAAACGGTTTCCCTACTACTCGACCTGGCACAGCAGAGCCAGGTGCCCGCCGCGATCGATGCGATGTTTCGCGGCGAAGAAATTAACACTACCGAGCAAAGAGCGGCACTACACGTTGCGCTGCGGGACCCCGGGGCAAAAACCAACACGCCTGAAGTCAGCGCTTCCCTAGAGAGAATGGAATCGCTAGTGGCCGAACTGCATAACGGAAAATGGACCGGTTACAGCGGCAAGGCAATTACCGACGTCGTTAATCTTGGTATTGGGGGCTCAGATCTCGGCCCCGCGATGGTCTGTGATGCACTGCACCACTTCGCGACGCACAAGCTCAGTGTGCATTTCGTGTCGAATGTCGACCCGTGGCACCTACAGAACACTCTCAAAGGCCTGCAGGCCGAAACGACCCTCTTCGTCATAGCCTCCAAGTCTTTTTCTACACTCGAAACACTGATCAATGCCAAGGCAGCCCGTGACTGGCTGCTGCAACAAAGCGATGCAACTGCCACGGCGAAACACTTCGTCGCCATAACTACTAATCTCAGCGCGGCCACAGAATTTGGTATTGAAGAAAAAAATCTCTATCCACTTTGGGACTGGGTTGGCGGCCGATTCTCTTTATGGTCAGCAATCGGCTTACCCATTGCGATCGCGCTAGGCATGGACGGTTTTCGGCAGTTGCTTGCCGGGGCACACTCAATGGATGAACATTTTCGAACGGCACCGCTCAAGAAAAACATGCCTGTCATTCTCGCCCTCCTGACCTTCTGGTACCGAGAATACTTTGATGCGCATAGCACAGCTGTGATTCCCTATAGCCAACGCCTAAACTTACTGCCTTGTTTCCTGCAGCAGTTGTGCATGGAGAGTCTTGGCAAGAGCGTAGATAAGCAAGGCGCACCGATCGAACACAATACCGGCGACATCATCTGGGGCACAGCCGGCACCAACGGACAACACTCCTACTTCCAGCTCCTGCATCAGGGTACTGAATTTATTCCTGTGGATTTCATCGCAGCTGCCAATAGCGATGTCCAGAACAGCGCTGAGGCGCATCAGCACCTATTGGCCAACTGTTTTAGTCAGAGCCTTGCATTGATGGAAGGAAAGCTAGAGGCCGATTCGATTCACAAGCTCGTGGCAGGCAACAAACCCAGCAACACGCTGCTGCTAGAGGAGTTGAACCCCTACAACCTAGGGTTGCTGCTCGCACTTTACGAGCACAAGGTCTACGCTCTTAGCGTACTGTGGAACATCAATGCCTTCGATCAATGGGGAGTCGAGCTAGGGAAGACGCTATCTACACAAGTCTTTGCGGCCATGTCTGTAGACACAGACCAAGAACTCCTCGACAAGTCAACGCAAGGTCTAATCCAAAAAACTCAGCACTGGAGAAAAGACTGACGCTGAGCACTCACTCGGATTCGGATAACTCTACCGGTAAATAGTGTTCTACTGCGGGGAATGGCGCGTAGAAGTGGTGCAGCAGATCACGCCATGCCTGATATTCATCGGACCCTCTAAACCCCTCAGTATGATCCTCGAGAATTTCTCCTTTCACTAGAAGCGGATAGCGACTCTCCCGCTCGATGCAGTGTCGCAACTCGTGTGAATGGCCGAACAGTAAATTTTTTCTAGAACAGGGCTCCGGCGTAGTTACGATTATTCCATGAGCAAAAGTAGCTCGGCTGTTTTCTCTTTCATGAGCCCTTCGTCTGCACGTGATTCTACGTTCAGTCGGACGAGAGGTTCTGTATTAGACATCCGAATATTGAAGCGCCAGTTTTCAAACTCCATACTCAATCCATCGGTTTGATCGACACCAATACAGCTCTCACAATAGAGTTCTTCTATCTTTTCCAGCAACGAGAGCGGCTCTTCGATTCGTCTATTAATTTCACCGCTCGCCGGAAATGCCTGCATTCTTTCGTTTACAAGCTCAGATAATTTCTTGCCAGTTTTAGACATCAAGCCAGCCACCAAAAGCCATGGCACCATGCCACTGTCACAATAGAAAAAATCTCTAAAATAGTGATGCGCACTCATTTCTCCACCGTAGACCGCGTCTTCTATCCGCATCCTCTCTTTAATAAATGCATGACCGGTTTTGCACAGAACTGCCTCACCAGAAAATTCTTTGGCAATCTCAATAGTATTCCAAGTCAATCGAGGATCGTGAACTATCTTTGCACCGGGCTCCTGTTCAAGAAAGCTCTGCGCCAAAAGACCTACAATGTAATAACCTTCAATAAAACGGCCATTCTCATCGAAGAAAAAACAGCGATCGAAATCGCCGTCCCAAGCAATCCCCATGTCGGCACCTTCCGAGCCAATAGCATCGATGGTTGTGCCACGATTCTCCACCAAAAGAGGATTGGGAACACCATTTGGGAAAGTGCCATCTGGTTCATGATGAACCTTGAAAAATTCTAGCGGCAGAAACTGCTCAATCGTATCTATTGTTGATCCCGCGCCACCGTTGCCAGCATTGCACACTATCTTCAACGATCGTAGATTTGGAACATCAACATAGCCTAACAAGTGTTCAATATAGGCGGGCTGGGTATCGTCAAAACTGACTGCCCCTAGCTCTTTACAGGGTACGAAATTATTCTCCTGTGCAAGCCTCTTGATTTCATTAAGACCAGTATCACCACTTATGGGCTTGGATGATTCACGGACAAATTTCATGCCGTTGAAGTCTGCAGGATTGTGACTAGCTGTCACGACAATTCCCCCATCTACATTCAAATGGCTAGTAGCAAAATAAATTTCTTCAGTACCGCATTGTCCGATATTGATTACATCTACACCCGCTTCCACAAGACCTCGAGATAATGAGGCGCACAATTCCTGGCTGCTTAAGCGGATGTCGTAACCAACTACGACTTGTTTCGGCCTGAGATACTCAGCATAAGCCCGCCCAATTCTATAGGCAATGTCACTGTTCAACTGATCGGGAACGCGACCCCTTACGTCATAAGCTTTGAAACAAGTGAGTTCTTCGGTCATAGTTGTGGCCCCTCAATTTAAGCGGTTGTGCTTTCTTATAGCTATTAGCTGGATTTCAAATTCGAAAGATTCATACTGCCCTTGAATCAATCTATTCTGATTGCGCTTTATATGTGTAGTTCGTCGCCTCTATAAACCCATCAACGCTACCGCAATCGAAACGACGCCCCTTAAAGCGATACCCTATGACTTTGCCCTGCGCAGCCTGAATCTGGAGAGCATCTGTGATCTGCATCTCTCCATTTTTTCCTGGTGGTGTACTGCGGATAACATCGAATATATCTGGACTGAGAATATAGCGCCCGATAATAGCAAGATTACTCGGAGCATCTTCGGGCGCAGGTTTCTCGACCATATTATGAACGCGATAAACACCGTCTGCTTCCAGGTCTCCCGCGATTACGCCGTATTTATGGGTCTCATCCACTGGCACTTCTTCGATCGCGACAATGCTACATTGATACTTCTCATACAGCTTGACCATCTGCGTAAGCACGCCATCTCCTTGGGTGACGCAATAGTCGTCCGCCAACACAACGGCGAACGGTTCGCGCCCCATGAGAGTTTCGCCCACTAGAATTGCGTGACCCAAGCCCTTCATCTCAACCTGCCGAGTATATGAAAACGTGCAACGATCCATGATGTCGCGAGTGCTGCTCAACAACTCTTCCTTATCGGAGCCTGCTATCTCACGTTCTAGCTCGTAGCTAATATCGAAATGATCCTCTATCGCTCGCTTACCACGACCAGTTACAACACCAATCTGGGTAATGCCTGCAGCCATCGCTTCCTCGACCCCATATTGAATGAGAGGCTTGGTCACGATTGGTAGCATTTCTTTCGGCATGGCTTTTGTAGCGGGCAAGAATCGCGTGCCGTAACCAGCAGCTGGAAATAAACATTTTTTAATAACGGACATGGCGCGCAGTTTTCCTAAAAGGTTTTCGTTGAGTTAAAAAAAGCAGTCAGTCTTTACGCAAACTGCAAAGCAAAATCGGGGTTGTGCTAGTTAGGTTCGCTTTCAGACCCTGTCATAGCGGTCTTCGAAACGGACAATATCATCCTCGCCAAGATATTCACCCATTTGAACCTCGATGATTTCTACTGGCTGGTTACTGGTATTGGTCAGTCTATGTTTACTCCCAACCGGAATATACGTTGATTCATTGGGCTGCAGCTCAAACTCTTTGTTGCCGCAGGTTACCAAGGCAACACCCTTGAGCACCGTCCAATATTCTGCCCTCTTATGATGCAGCTGCAACGAGATCGATGCGCCAGCATTAACTATCAGATGCTTTACTTGATAGCCCGGCCTACTGCTTAGGATCTCGTAGGAACCCCAGGGGCGATAGACCAAACGGTGTAACGTGCCTTCCTCCCGCTCATGGTCTTGCAGCTGTTTTACTAAGTGCTTCACGGACTGCGCCTGCGAACGCTGGGTCACCAACACAGCATCTGCTGTCTCGACCACAACAACATCCCGTATCCCTGCTACGGCCACAAGCCGAGACTGGGATTGAATATAGCTATCTTGCACATCTTCAGTGAGCACATCGCCAGATATTGCGTTGCCCTGCTCATCCTTGGCCTGCACCTCCCACATCGCATCCCAGGCGCCAAGATCATTCCAGCCCGCCTCTAAAGGGACAACAACAGCTGCAGCTGTCTTCTCCATCACAGCATAATCGATAGAATCGCTGCGACAGTTCGCGAAGATTGGCTCGGGGATTCGCTGAAAGTCCTCTGAGGATTCCAGACTCGCGTAGGCCTGATGACAGCTTTCAAAAATGTCCGGAGCATGCCGCTTCAGCTCCTGTAAATAGGTAGAGGCTGAAAACAAGAACATGCCACTATTCCAAAAATAGTTGCCGCTATCCAGATAGGCCTGCGCGGTTTTTTGATCTGGCTTTTCCACAAACTGCTCTGCGCAATATCCATTTCCATCTGCAAGTTCTGCACCCCTCTCAATGTAGCCGTAGCCTGTTTCTGGGGCACTTGGCACTATCCCGAAAGTAACCAACTTCTCTTGCCTGGCAGACTGCAAGGCCTGATCTATTACTTGCTGAAATGCTGCTTGATCCTTAATCACGTGATCGGCCGGTAAGACTAAGAGAAGTGGGTCCGCGTTATCTTGTAGCGCACACAATGCAGCAAGAGCTACCGCGGGCGCTGTATTTCTGCCGACCGGCTCTAGCAATAGTTTGCAGTGCTCTTTTCCAAGCTGCCTTAATTGTTCTGCCACCAAGAAGCGATGATCGTTATTACAAACCACTATCGGATTTTCGACATCAGGCACACCCTCGAAACGAGACAATGTATTCTGAAAAAGCGACCCCTGCATGTTGGGGAGATCGATAAATTGCTTTGGTAGCATCGATCGGGAGACTGGCCAGAGGCGGGAACCCACACCGCCAGCGAGAATAACAGGAATTAACATAGAGCCTGCAACCTTGGACTTTTAAAACGGGAGTGACAAAAACGAACAATATTGTAGCAAGATATCGTCTATTTTAATAAATTAGAGCCGATCCAACGGCCTGCCATCAATTTATGATCGATTATTTGGCTCCGGCGCGATACCATCCTAGTCTTTGCAGAGCCACCCCTTGGAGGGGTTTAACCAGCTTATGACACAAGTCGAACACAACTTTGTTCCTAAGAATTCCTATACATTGGAAGAATTAGTGGATTGTGGCCACGGTCGCCTATTCGGCCCTGGCAACGCGGCGTTACCCGTAGACAATATGCTCATGCTTGATCGCATTGTTCAAATCGATAGCGATGGCGGCGAATATGGCCGCGGACAAATAATCGCGGAGCTGGATATAACGCCTGAGCTTTGGTTTTTCGACTGTCACTTTCCCGGCGATCCGGTCATGCCAGGCTGCCTAGGATTAGATGCCCTGTGGCAGCTGTTGGGATTCTATCTCGGCTGGAGTGGTCACCCTGGCAGGGGCCGGGCACTTGGGGCTGGCGAGGTAAAATTTACTGGCGAAGTATTGCCGACTTCAAAGAAGGTAGTTTACGAATTATCGATAAGTCGACTTATTAATAGAAGCCTAGTTATGGGCATCGCCGACGGAACAGTATCTGTAGATGGCAAGACAATCTATACCACCAAAGCATTGAAGGTTGGTTTGTTCAAGCCAGGAAGTTCATTCTAATGCAGGATGCATGAGTGATTCTTTAATGATCAGGGAAATCGTATGAAGCGCGTTGTTGTTACTGGTATCGGAATTGTGTCCTGTTTGGGCAATGATAAAGAGTCGGTGCTAGATTCTCTCAAAGCGGGCCGTAGTGGTATCCAGCACAACCCCACCTATGAAGAAATTGGCATGCGCAGCCATGTCAGCGGATCTGTGCAGATCGACACAGCTGAATTGATAGATCGCAAGATACTCCGTTTTATGGGCGACGCCTCCGCTTATGCGTACCTCGCTATGGAACAGGCGATATCTGATGCCAACCTCACCCAAGACGAAGTATCCAGTTTTCGCTCTGGATTAGTAGTGGGGTCCGGCGGCGGCTCCTCCGAAGAACAACTTGAATCCACAGATATCATGCGCGAGAAGGGTTTGCGCAGAGTCGGGCCATACCGGGTAACCCGTACGATGAGCAGCACCACGTCCGCTTGTCTGGCCACTCCATTCAAAATTAAAGGCGTCAACTACACGATCTCATCGGCCTGCGCGACCAGCGCACACTGCATTGGCCATGGAGCCGAGCTAATTCAGCTAGGCAAGCAAGATATCGTTTTCGCAGGCGGCGGCGAGGCAGAACATTGGACAACGAGCCATATGTTCGATGCTATGGGCGCGCTTTCAACTAAATACAACGACACGCCCGATAAAGCCTCACGCGCTTTCGATGCTGACCGTGATGGCTTTGTGATCGCCGGCGGTGGTGCGATTCTTGTCATGGAGTCTCTCGATCACGCCCTAGCACGAGGCGCAAAGATCTATGCCGAGCTAACCGGATATGCGGCAACCTCCGATGGTCAAGACATGGTTGCACCTGCAGGTGAAGGCGGCGCCCGCGCGATGCAGGGAGCGACAGCTGGCCTGGAAGGGTCAGTAGACTACATCAACACACACGGCACTAGCACACCGGCCGGTGACGTCTCGGAACTACGCGCGATCAAAAGCGTGTTTGGTGAGAACGTACCCACACTAAATTCAACCAAGTCGCTGACGGGGCATTCACTTGGCGCGGCAGGCGCACAGGAAGCCATCTATACCCTATTGATGATGGAGAATGACTTTATTGCCGCCTCGGCCAATATCGAAAACCTAGACGAAGAAGCGCAAGGAATGCCAATCGCAATCGAGCGCCAAGATGACATTACCCTGAACCGTGTCATGTCGAACAGCTTCGGCTTCGGTGGCACCAACGCCTGCTTAGTCTTTGATCGCTATCAAAACTAGGAACGCCTTGGGTAGGAAACTTATTCTTAGTTTAACTGGTCTAACCTAGCATGAAGATAAGTTCCACGTTTCGTATCAGTCTGACTCTGCTACTTGGCGCTGTCCTGCTCGCAGGCAACGCCGCGCAAGCGCAGCTCACACCGCGCACGATCTCGGGCCTAGAAGCGCAGCCCATTTCTCCACAGCCTCTGCCTGTGGAACTAGCTTTTCCTTTTTATGTCAGTGCCGCTAGCCCAGGGCGAGTCAAGATTGTATGGAACCTACCCGATGGCCACTACCTGTATAGACACGCCTTCCGATTCACACTGAGCCAGCAAGCCGATTCGGCAGAGCTACCCGTAGAAGTCACGATGCCTGCTGGCCTAAAGAAAAATGACCAGTTCTTCGGCGATATAGAAGCCTATTATGGCCAGCTAGATATCGATCTCAGCCTTAGTACTGTGCCTGGGCCGAACGCAAGAATCTTCATCGACTATCAAGGCTGTGCCGATTGGGGATTCTGCTATCCTCCACAGCGCTTCGAATTTCTGCTAAATCCGTAAACTCAGACCGTCCTTTCGCAAAAAAACGTGAAATACACGCTATTTTCTGCGAAAATGCCGACAAAATAGCTAATCAGGTTTCTTGGGAGAAAACTCACCCAGCCGCCACATTAGGGAAAAGAACATGGCATCAATACTGGCACTGCATGGACCTAACTTAAATCTGCTCGGTAGTCGTGAGCCCCACATCTACGGGTCTGACACCTTGGACGACATTAATCAGCGCCTCGCAACAAAATGCACGGAGTCGGGCCATCAATTCGACAGCCTGCAGGCCAACTCTGAGGGCGAGATAATCGATCGATTACACGCGGCACGCAAAGACAACACGGCATTTATGATCGTGAACTTTGGTGGATTCACCCACACTAGCATTGCTATTCGCGACGCGATCCTAGCCGCCGAGATTCCCTTCATCGAGGTGCATCTTTCAAATCTATTCAGCCGCGAAACCTATCGACATCACTCCTATTTTTCCGATATCGCTGTCGGCTGTGTTATTGGCTTGGGCGCCCAAGGTTACGAACTGGCGCTGCAAGCTGCTTGCAAAAAACTAGCTAACTAGTTGCACAAGGGTATGCAACCATTGACCGTTAAGGGCAATGCGAGTGCGGCAAAAGCCAGTGAAATGACACAAACGCCAACTTTTGACGCACGACATACTGATAAAGTCAGGATATTTTTCAGTATTGATTAACAATAATTCTAAACGAGACATTCCTATGGACATTAGAAAAGTAAAGAAACTGATTGAGCTGCTGGAGTCTTCCGACATCGCAGAAATCGAAATCAAGGAAGGCGAAGAATCGGTTAGAATTAGCCGCGGATCCATTTCAATGCCTGCGCCCATCGCCTATCAGGCGTCGGCGGCTCCTGCAGCAGCTCCAGCACCTAGTGCAGTAGCACCCGCCGCCGCTCCCCCGGTAGAAGGAAATGCGATCAAGTCCCCTATGGTTGGAACTTTTTATCGCTCGCCCTCTCCCTCCTCTCCTGCGTTTGTTGAGGTTGGCAAACATGTAAAGGCAGGAGACGTGGTCTGCATTGTCGAAGCGATGAAGATGATGAATCAAATTGAGGCTGATCAAGCAGGCGTGATCGAAGCCTTTTTGGTTGAAGATGGCGAACCGGTAGAGTTCGACCAGCCATTAATTAGAATCGTATAAAACGCAATTTGCGTGCTCAGCCTAATTCAAGGATAGCTTCATGCTTGAAAAAGTATTAATAGCGAATCGCGGTGAAATCGCACTGCGTGTACTTCGCTCTTGTAAAGAACTTGGAATCAAAACTGTCGCTGTCCATTCGACAGCAGACCGGGATTTAATGCATGTTCGGCTCTCCGACGAGTCGGTCTGTATAGGGCCGCCCAGCCCAACAGACAGCTACCTCAATACACCCGCTATCATCTCTGCAATGGAAGTGACCGATGCTGATGCAGTGCATCCCGGCTACGGCTTTCTATCGGAGAACGCCGACTTCGCCGAGCAGGTCGAAAACAGCGGCTTCGCTTTTATCGGCCCAACTGCCGAGACGATTCGCCTGATGGGCGACAAGGTTTCAGCGATCCAAGTAATGCGCGAAGCAGGCGTGCCTACTGTACCCGGTTCCAATGGCCCCATAGACGATAACAACGAGCGCACGCTATCGCTAGCCAAAGAGATTGGCTACCCAGTTATCATCAAGGCAACAGCGGGCGGCGGTGGCCGCGGCATGCGTGTTGTGCACAATGAGGCGGCACTACTCAAAGCGATATTCGTCACACAGACCGAGGCCAAGTCTTTTTTCGGCAACGGCGTAGTCTATCTCGAGAAGTTCTTGGAGAATCCGCGCCATGTGGAAATCCAAGTTATCGGCGATGGCAAGGGCAACGCGCTCTATCTTGGCGATCGTGACTGCTCTGTGCAGCGACGCCATCAAAAAGTATTGGAGGAGGCCCCGGCTCCGGACATTCCTGACAAAGTGCGCGCCAAAGTCGCACAGACTTGTATCCAAGCGTGTAAGAACATGAATTACCGCGGTGCTGGAACCCTAGAGTTTCTTTATGAAGATGAGGCATTCTACTTCATTGAAATGAATACGCGCGTACAGGTAGAGCATCCGGTTACAGAAATGATTACCGGTGTAGATATAGTCAAAGAACAACTTCTAATAGCCGGCGGCGCGCCGCTGTCTTATGCCCAAGAGGATATCCATTTCCGCGGTCACGCCTTCGAGTGCCGCATCAACGCCGAGGACCCGGTCACGTTTATGCCCAGCCCAGGCAAGATAAAGATGTTTCATGCCCCCGGAGGCAACGGAGTGCGTGTTGATTCACACCTGTATAGCGGCTATAGCGTTCCACCTCACTACGACTCTTTGATAGCCAAGCTTATCTGCCACGCCAACACGCGCGAAGCAGCACTAAAACGTACACAGATCGCTCTTGATGAGATGCTGATCGATGGTATCCGCTGCAATATCCCACTGCATCAAGATCTTGTGCGCGATGCCGAGTTTCAAAAGGGTTGTGTCAACATCCACTATCTAGAAAAGAAGCTTGGATCCTAGAGCCCCCGAGTCTTCTCACTATGGCATGGCAACAACTCAGGCTTCAGGTACGCTCCAATCAAATTGACCCCCTAGAACAACTACTGCTGGATTATGGCGGTCTTTCAATAAGCTATCTGGATGCAAAGGATCAACCGGTATTTCAAAAAGTGCCAGGTAGCACACCATTATGGGAGTTTGTTGATCTTGTCTGCCTATTCGAGAAGGAAACAAATCTCGATGGATTGCTTTTCTTGTTACAACAACACACTGCAATTGAAGACAAAGGATCTTTGACTCTCAACATATTAGAAGATCAGGCCTGGGAGAGATCCTGGATGTCGGATTTTAAGGCGATGCAGTTTGGTGAGCGCCTTTGGGTCTGTCCGAGCTGGCAGGAGCCGCCCGAACCCAGTGCCATTAATATTATGCTCGATCCCGGCCTCGCCTTCGGCAGTGGCAGCCACGCGACCACCAGCATGTGCTTACAATGGTTGGAGAAAAACACTCGCAATGACAGCACAGTAATCGACTATGGCTGTGGCTCTGGCATTCTTGCAATCGCCGCGGCTCTGCTTGGAGCGTCTCGCGTCATCGCAGTAGATAATGACCCTCAGGCGATTACTGCTACGATCGAGAACGCGAAGCGCAACAACATCCCTGAAGGTGTTATCGAAACCTATCTGCCGGACCAATTGCCTGCCGACAGGGTCGCTCTTCTCTCAGACATAGTCGTTGCAAACATACTCGCCGAGCCACTTATGCAGCTTGCTGAAAGCCTCTCTCATCTCGTCAAACCAAAGGGACAAATCGCCTTGTCTGGATTATTAGCAGATCAGGCTGACGAACTACTTAAGCATTATAGCTCTTGGTTTGAGATGGACGAGGCAATACTGAGCGAGGAATGGGCACGATTGAGCGGCATTCGTCTGAATTAGACAGCAAGCGAGTGAGTTACGCTTGTTGTAGGCAAGACAAGGGGATTGACCTACAATCTGTTGCTAACTTGTCGCTCGAAGTGCTGCCGCATGTCGTTCAATGTAACTCAATGTCCCGTGTGTGAATCTACCTTCAACACAAATTCTCGTGTATTAGCTGCTACGGCTGGCAGAGTGCGCTGCGGAGCCTGCCTCAATGTCTTTGAAGCCATCGATAATTTTCTGATTCGAGAAGAGACGGACACGGCGCAAAACCAAGACGAGTCGGTTTTCGTAGGCAATGATCCGCAAGAATTTTTCGACCCGTCTTCGTTTCTTACTCGCAGCGACTTGAGAGAAACCCGTAGTGACGAACCTGATCAAGGCGACCCTATCAATGAAAAAGACCTGCATCAGAAACTGAAGAAATCGAAAACTCTCAGCGAAGAGTTCTTCACCTCGGCGGCTGGAGAACTGCAGGGGAGAACCGATGCGCCTGCTGTAGAGAGTAGACATAAAAGCGAAGAGTCCTTGATTGATCGCCCTGAGACCCTACGAGCAGACATTAGCTATGCAAGCATCAATGAGGAATTCAAGGCAGGGGCTCTAGACTCCTTTTCGACAGAGGCAACTGATGCCCATGAACTCATTGAAGACGACCCAGCCGACTCCTTCTTCGAAAGGCCCATTGAGCCAGGGCCTGCTGCAAATAACGAGAACACCAGTGTCGACATTAAATCGCCAAGTGATGAAGCGAGCGCTATCCATAGTCTAGCCACTCAAGAAGACCTTACTAGTGAGAATGTTGCCGAAGATGAAGAGCCAAGCATGGAAGCGGCACACACTGGCGCTCAAAAAATGGATGAAGAATCAACGGAATCGATACGCTCTAGAGCGCTGGAAGCAGAACTAAGCGATGAAGAAGCACTCGACGCAATCCCTCGAGAGAGCCTTGCTGCTTTGGGAAGTATCTCGACACCAGTCGAGCTCTTAGCGAAAAAAGAGAGTCACCTTTTACGCAGCACACTACTCTTTCTATCCAGCCTGCTACTCGGCGGCCTGCTTAGCTCTCAATATTTGTGGCAGCGTATGGAGCTGTATAGTCAGCTTCCCCAATTACGTCCTCTTTATGAAGTCGCCTGCAATTATTTAAACTGCGCACTACCACAATACGCAGACATCAACTTGATTCGCAGCGAGAATCTTACCGTACAAACGCACCCGAGCTTCGCAAACGGCTTGATGGTTAACACTGTCATTCGCAACACGGCGGCATTCGAGCAGCCCTTTCCTATTCTTATACTCAGTTTCAACAGCGTGGAGAACAGCGTCATCGCACTGCGCGAATTCACCTCCGCTGAATATCTTGCCCCAGCACTTCATTCCATCAAAACCATGCCGACTAAGACACCGGTGCAAATCGGTCTAGCAATAATGGACCCGGGGCCAGAGGCCACAAACTACACTCTAGCATTCCGCTGGCCTTAACCACCCATTTGCCGTTTGCATTCTGTCTGCAATAATCAGGTGTGCAAAAAACAAACAAATTACTTTAACTGGAAATGCGTCCCCGCTATTATAACTACCCCTAACAAAATCAGCATAACAACAATAACAAGAATGATTGACGTCGGCCCCTACAAACTAAAAAACGCGCTATTCCTTGCACCTATGGTGGGCGTTAGTGATACACCCTTCCGGGAAATCTGTACAGAAGCTGGCGCCGGCCTAACTGTCGCGGAAATGCTGACGAGCAACCCAGAACTGTGGCAGAACGAACGCAACGCACTAAAACGAGTAAAACCTAAAAGCCTTGGGCCTCATGTCGTACAAATTGCAGGATCCGACCCGGAGTTGATGGCCCAAGCTGCAGCACTGAATGCAGAACTTGGTGCCGATGGCATCGATATCAATATGGGCTGCCCCGCGAAGAAAGTACTGAAGAAAGCAGCAGGCTCAGCGCTCCTTAAGGATGCTGATTTAGTTGAGAGAATCTTAAAGGCTGTAGTGTCACGCGTTGATATTCCCGTGACGCTGAAGATACGCACTGGCTGGACTCCCGAAACAAGAAATGGTGTAGAGATCGCGAAGATTGCTGAGGGTAGCGGCATAAGCTTGCTTACTGTGCACGGCCGCACCCGAGAATGCCGCTTCAAAGGTTATGCAGAGTACGACACCATTGCTGCAATTAAGAACGCCATCTCGATCCCTGTAATCGCTAACGGCGATATAGACTCACCGCACAAGGCCGCAGAGGTCCTTAAGCAAACTCAAGCAGACGGATTAATGATCGGTCGTTCCGCACAGGGCAGGCCGTGGATATTTAAAGAGATAGAGCACTATCTTGCGGCAGGGACAGTCCTTCCGGAAATCGATCTAGAAACTCGTTTCGCAATAATCTTTTCACACCTGATGAAACTTCATAGTTTCTATGGCGACGTGAAAGGAGTATGGTATGCGCGTAAGCATGTCGCCGCGTATGTAAAAGAATTAGCAGGATCGCGTGAATTTATGAAATCCTTCAATACTATCGAGTCCCCAGGTGCACAACTCGACTACATCAATACGTACTTCTCTCGCTTGGACGAAGGCCTTATTATTTATCAAAGGGCTGAAGCGGCATGAATAAGCCTGATAGCATTACAAACCATCTAGAACCAATTCAGGGTCAAGACAACGCTCCTTGTGCGCAACAAGAAAATACACTTCGAGCCGAGGTCGAACGCTCACTAGGTCGCTATTTTGAAAATATCGAAAATGAGGCCGTTACCGATCTTCACCAACTGGTTATTTCAGAAGTAGAGTCTCCCCTGATTGAGGCTGTAATGCGTTATTGCGGCAACAATCAAAGCAAGGCATCTATCATGCTTGGTTTGAACCGTGGTACGCTACGCACCAAATTAAAGCTGTACGGTTTACTGTAATTTCCATCGATCGGCCCTCTAAATTTAGTCTTCGCTAAGCTCATCTGAGCTATTTGACTTAGTGATATTGGCAGAAATCTAGATAGCCGGTTTTGCATCAACCCCAACTACGCCCACAAGCAAAGATAGCCCTATGACAACAGAAAAATCTGCTGCCATTCGTCGTGCATTGATTAGCGTCTCCGACAAGACTGGCATTGTTCCCTTCGCAAAAGCTCTCAATAAACTTAACATCGAGATACTCTCCACAGGGGGCACCTATAAGTTGCTCACGCAAGAGGGCGTTCCCGCGATAGAAATCTCGGAGTACACCGGCTTTCCAGAAATGATGGACGGCAGGGTTAAGACTCTCCACCCCAAGGTCCACGGTGGCATCCTAGCCCGCCGTGATCAGGATCAGGCGGTCATGGAAGAACATGATATCCCTCCGATCGACCTCGTAGTAGTCAACCTCTACCCTTTCGAAGCTACTGTGGCGAATCCAGACTGTGATTTACCAACAGCGATCGAGAACATCGATATTGGCGGCCCTACCATGCTGCGTGCCGCTGCAAAGAACAATCGTTTCGTTGCCGTAGTGGTCAACCCATCGGACTACGACAGCATCGTTGATCTGTTACAAACCAATGAAAGCAGCCTCGACCAGGACACGCGTTTCGACCTCGCCGTAAAGACGTTTGAACACACCGCCGCTTACGATGGTGCCATAGCCAATTATCTTGGCGCAAAAATTGACTCAGAATCTAACTTTCCTAGGACATTTACTACGCAATTCCTGAAGACCCAAGAGATGCGTTACGGAGAGAACCCACATCAGAAAGCAGCCTTTTATGTGGAAAAAAGCCCTAAAGAAACGAGCATCAGCACGGCCGAGCAGTTACAGGGCAAGGCGCTGTCTTATAACAATATCGCCGATACCGATGCCGCTTTAGAATGTGTTAAATCATTCAGCGAACCTGCCTGTGTCATTGTGAAGCATGCGAATCCTTGTGGAGTCGCCATAGCGAAGTCGCCACTTGAGGCTTACGAGCTTGCCTTTCAAACCGATCCAACTTCGGCCTTTGGCGGCATCATCGCGTTCAACCGCGAACTAGATGCCGAGACTGCACAACGCATCGTAAACCAGCAATTTACCGAAGTGATCATAGCGCCTTCTATTTCAGATGCCGCGCTTGAAATAACTGCTGCTAAGAAGAATGTACGTGTATTGCGCTGCGGCCAATTAAAGGACCATAGAGAAGAAGAGCTGGACTATAAGCGCGTCAATGGCGGGCTACTAGTCCAGGATCGCGATATTCATCAAATCTCTCACGAGGATCTAAAAGTCGTTAGCGCCCGCGCACCTAGCGAGGATGAGATCCGCGACCTACTGTTCGCCTGGTCTGTTGCGCAATATGTAAAGTCTAATGCAATCGTCTACTGCAAGAACAACCAGACTATAGGCATTGGGGCTGGACAGATGAGCCGCGTCTATAGCGCTAAAATTGCCGGCATCAAGGCCGCCGATGAAAATCTGGTAGTAAAAGGTTCTGTGATGGCATCCGACGCCTTCTTCCCTTTCCGCGACGGCATAGACGCAGCTGCAGGTGCAGGCATCGCCGCAGTCATACAACCTGGCGGGTCGATGCGTGATGGCGAGGTTATCGCTGCTGCCGACGAGGCCAATATAGCCATGGTATTCACCTCCATCCGACATTTTCGCCACTAGTCGCGCACCCAACTGGAGATCGAAGCCATGAAGGTATTAGTTATAGGCGGCGGTGGCCGCGAACACTCCCTCGCTTGGAAGGCCGCCCAATCCGATGCTGTCGATAAAGTATTTGTGGCGCCGGGCAATCCCGGCACCAGCGGAGAACCAAAAGTAGAAAATGTCGCGATAGATCCACTCGACTTTCCCGCGCTGGCCAACTTCGCGTCAAGTGAAAAAATCGCGCTTACTATAGTGGGGCCTGAGGCACCTTTGGTCGATGGTATTGTCGACTATTTTCTAGAACGTAACCTGCCCTGTTTCGGACCGACCAAGAATGCAGCGCAGTTAGAAGGCTCAAAATCCTTCACCAAAGACTTTCTCAGCAGACACAATATACCCACCGCTTTCTACCAAACCTTTACCGAAGTTGCGGCGGCAAAGAGTTACATAATCGCTAACGGCGCACCTATCGTAATCAAGGCCGACGGCCTCGCTGCGGGTAAGGGTGTGATCGTCGCCATGACAGAGGATGAGGCGATTACTGCAGTCGAAGACATGCTCTCGGGCAATAAATTTGGAGATGCAGGCCATCGAGTCGTAGTAGAGGGCTTCCTGCATGGCGAAGAAGCTAGCTTCATCGCCATGGTTGATGGACGCAACGTGCTGCCAATGGCAACCTCGCAGGACCACAAAGCCAGAGACGATGGTGATAAGGGGCCGAATACAGGCGGCATGGGAGCGTACTCCCCTGCACCGGTAGTCGATAACGTGATTTATCAACGCATCATGGATCAGGTGATTCTGCCCACTGTTGCGGGAATGGCCGCGGACGGCAATGATTATACAGGCTTCCTTTATGCCGGACTGATGATTACCAAAACTGGCGAGATAAACGTAGTCGAGTTTAATTGCCGCTTCGGCGATCCCGAAGCACAGCCGGTAATGATGAGACTGCAATCAGATCTAGTCCAACATTGTCTAGCCGCACTCAACCAGACACTCGATGAGGAACAAGCCCAGTGGGATGACAAATCCGCAGTGGGCGTTGTACTGGCAGCCGGTGGCTATCCAACCTCCTTTGATAAGGGCTTCCCGATCAGTGGGCTTGATCAGCCTCTAGGGTCACATCAAAAAATATTTCATGCCGGTACAGCGGAGAAAGATGGCGCTGTAGTGACCAGTGGTGGCCGAGTGCTCTGCGCTACTGCCCTGGGCGGGACCGTCGCAGAGGCTCAGACTGAAGCCTATAAAGTTCTGCACAATATTCGGTGGGATAACGTCTATTTTCGAAATGATATTGCCTATCGCGCCATTGCAAGAGAGAATGAATAGAATATGACTAACAACACGCATTTAGATTTGCTCGATCGCTGCCTTGTTCAATTCGACCAGGCCCTGCGCAGCTGTGTGCCCGGATCTAGCAATGCACGTCGACCCTCCCCTGCCGCCGCCACGAAAGAGTCAGACCTGAGCGAGACTGACAGGCAGCATGCGGCCGGACTAATGCGCATTAACCATACCGGCGAAGTCTGCGCGCAAGCCCTCTATCAGGGCCAAGCAGCAACCGCTAAATTGAATGATGTACGTCAGTCTATGGAAACCGCTGCTGCCGAAGAAATTGATCATCTGGCCTGGTGCGAAGAGCGCCTGCAGCAATTGGACAGCCGGCCAAGCGCGCTGAACCCTCTGTGGTATTCATTATCCTACGCAGTGGGCGCAGCAGCAGGCCTAGCCGGCGACAAATGGAGCTTGGGATTTGTAGCTGAAACTGAAGATCAGGTATGCGAACACCTTGAAGAACACCTCGATCAGTTGCCACACGATGACAAGAAAAGCAGAGCGATTCTCAAGACGATGATAGCCGATGAGAAACATCATGGGGAATCGGCACGCGAAGCCGGTGGTACACAGCTACCCGCTCCGATCAAGCAGGCCATGACGGTCATGTCCGAAGTAATGAAGAAGACTACCTACCACCTCTGAGTTTGCACAACTTTGATCACTACCTAGCTACTATTTCTCAGGCTCGTGCAGCTCAAAATCGTGGGTAACTTTTACGCCAGCGTTTTTCATCATGATCGATGCCGAACAATACTTATTTGCTGAAAGTTCGATTGCTCGCTGCACATGCTTCTCACTAAGGTCAAAACCCGTAATCTTGAAATGCAGGTGAATAGACTCGAAGGTGGCTGGCGTTCCGTCAACTCGTTCCGCGGTGACCTCAGCCTCGCACGCGGTTACCGATTGCTTCGCCTTCTTCAAGATCGTCACTACATCGTAGGATGAGCAACTGCCAACACCGAGAGCCATCAGCTCCATGGGTCGCATGCCCATACTTTGTCCGCCATCTGCCGACACACCATCGACTACAATTGCATGTCCGCTGTCGGATTCTGCAACAAACATAACGTTCTCAATCCAATTCACTCTCGTTTTCATTTTCTAATCCTATGTAGGCTTTACTTCACAAAATTTGGAATAAAAATACCAATATCAAACCCTCAGCATCCAATAAATACCGGCAATACTGCAAAACGCGCATCAAAAAAATCGGCGCAATCACCGACAATAGCCAGTATATAAAATGGCGAGCAAGGTTAACATAGTTAACAAGTGTCAAAAGCGCCTCAACGCGCGCGATGACAGTGCCTCCTTAACAAAATTTGGCAACAGCGCGATACATCGATTAGAGTAAGCAGCACGATCGATGCCTTTGAGTATCAACTATTATTGTGGTGGGAATCCCACTATTGCGACTAAAGTGTGATATATATTTAGCTCGCTAGAAAAGGCAGGAGTTTTATTCATGGCACTCACGGCCATTACGCCACATATTGACGACTTGGATAATTTTTTATCCCATTGCCATCGAAAGAGTTACCCGAATCGAACCACTATTATTTACGAAGGCGACAAATGCGACACCCTGTACTACATCATTAAGGGATCGGTCTCGGTTGTCCTCGAAGAGGATGAAGGCAAGGAAGTTGTCATCACCTATTTCTATCCCGGAGACTTTTTCGGCGAGATGGGCCTGTTTGAGAAGGCAGAAGAACGCAGCGCCTCGTGTCGGACTAGGAGCGCTTGTGAGGTAGCAGAAATCAGTTATGCAAATTTCAATACCTACATCAGTTCACACCCAGAAATCGTGTTTACTATCGGTCAGCAGATAGCGCATCGCCTGCGCAATACAACACGCAAAGTGGGCGATCTTGCCTTCTATGACGTATCTGGCCGTATCGCTCGAACACTAATCAATCTGAGCAAAGAGCCCGATGCCATGACTCACCCCAATGGCATGCAGATAAAGATTACTCGCCAGGAGATTGGCCGGCTGGTGAACTGTTCCAGAGAGATGGCTGGAAGAGTATTAAAGACTCTCGAGGAACAGCAACTGATCGATGTCAGCGGCAAGACAATAGTTGTTTTCGGTGCGCGGGCGAAGCTCTGAGCAAGACTCAAGACTCAGCTTCACCGAACACTATTTACCGAACATCAACTCCTTCAACTTCGCACCCGGACTGGGTGCCCGCATGAAAGATTCCCCTATCAAAAAACCATAGACCCCTGCGTCTATTATGGTATTCACATCGCCGGCTGTATGAATCCCACTCTCTGTAATGAGCACCTTGTCTGCTGGCACCTGCGCCGCTAAATCTAAGGTAGTCTGCAGACTGGTCTCAAAGCTATGCAGATTTCGATTATTGACTCCAATCAGGTCCGTATTAAGCTGCAGTGCCTGTTCTAATTCACCTTGATTGTGAACTTCGACCAAGATATCGATATCGATCTCGTTAGCGCAGTTTGCCAAATCAACTAATTGCGAGGGTTGTAGCGCAGCGACAATCAGCAGAATGCAATCAGCACCTAGTGCTTTCGATTCAGCGATCTGATAAGTATCGATCATGAAATCCTTGCGAATAACCGGTAGCCCACACGCCGCCCTGGCCTGTAAAAGGTACTCGTTACTCCCTTTAAAAAACTTCTCATCGGTCAATACCGACAGACAAGCCGCTCCGTTAGCCTCGTAGTCAGCGGCGTGCTGCTCCGGCTTAAAGTCTTCCCGAATCAGCCCCTTCGATGGCGAGGCCTTCTTTATTTCAGCGATTACAGCGACCTGCTTCGACTGCACGCGTTCACGCATCGCCTCAGAGAAAGACCGCGCCTGATCAATCGAGGGAAATCGCGCCTCCAATTCAGCGTAAGATACCCTCGCTTTTGCCGCGGCTACTTCCAACTGTTTATTCGCAACTATTTGTTCGAGAATTGTAGCTTTAGACAAAATACGCACTCGCTCTACTTTGAAAGTCTTCTAGGATGCTCTT
>Ga0307986_10000325_pt1 | contig 35325 bp, 34 predicted proteins | sample EllFjometageno82_FD_203170 | JGI IMG/M metagenome (GOLD analysis project Ga0307986, IMG submission 203170) | Marine microbial communities from Ellis Fjord, Antarctic Ocean - #82 | ecosystem: Environmental > Aquatic > Marine > Unclassified | place: Southern Ocean | collected 2014-10-09 | reverse complement strand
TATTCGGGTCCACGTGTATATGGAACAACACAAAAATGACAAAACTTATCACACCCTTCTTGGATTGTTAAAAAAGAAGATACTTTGCTATCTTTATTTTTGATCTTACTTAAATAATTAAATTTTGAAATTGTATCAAACTCAGTTTCTTCTTTTTTTTTCTTATTATTTATGTGTTCTTGTATAGTGTCGTTAATTTTATGATATGACTGTGGTCCAATGACTATGTCTATATAAGGCTCCCTCTTTAACATCTCTTGATTTTCAGCTTGCGCAACACATCCAGCTACAATTACAATAGGTTTATTTTTAGCTCTAAAAATTTTTTTTACTCTTCCAATTTCATGATAAACTTTTTCTTTTGCTTTATCTCTTATGTGACAAGTATTTAAAAGATAACAATTTGCGTCTTCATACTTATCCGTTTTTTCAAAACCTATTTTTTTTACTGTATCGTATATACGATTAGAGTCGTACTCATTCATTTGACAGCCAAAAGTTTTAATAAATATTTTTTTCGACATTAGGTTAGGGTTTCTTTTTAACCCCATATAATTCCAATTTATGGTCTACTAAACGATAACCATATTTATCAGCAATCTTTTCCTGTAGTTTTTCAATTTCTTCATCAACAAACTCTATGATTTCTCCTGACTTAACATCTATTAAATGATCGTGATGGCCTTCATTCAATTCTTCATATCTAGCTTTTCCCCCCTTAAATTCATGTTTTGCTAGAATTCCAGATTCCTCAAATAGTTTTACTGTTCTGTAGACTGTTGCAATACTAATTTTAGAATCTATTTTTGAAACTCTGTTATAAAGCTCATCTACATCAGGGTGGTCATTTGATTCTGACATAATTTTAGCAATAATTTTTCTTTGGTCTGTAAGTTTAACTCCTTTAGCTAAACATTTTTGTTCAATATTTTCTGACATAGTTAATTTTAACTTAAGTAAATAGGATTAATCAAATTCTTTTTAATTTTATATTTTTCACACAATTGGGGTATATCTGCATACTTAGTGGACTCAGATTCTTTAAAATCTTCGAAACTGAAGCAATAGTAATCAATTTTTTTCGTTAGAAATAAAGCTTTTATTGTTGCTAGTGAGTTTCTAATACCACCAAAACTGCCTGGCCCTCTACTAACATAAATATTATCTATATCATCTAAAGAATTTTTGTTACTTTTCAAAAATTCATTAATTAAAATCATTAATTTTTCAAAATTAATTTTACTATTTTCATAACTAGAAGTATAAATATTTTTACTAGCAATGAATGTTAATAAAATTTTATCTCTAGCAGCATCTACAATTAAATTATTCATTATAATTTTATTATTTATGCCCAACTCTAAAGCAGATGTGGAAAATATCAAATATTATTCTGATGATATGGGTATTATTTCATTAATGTATCATAGGTTTGATGAAAACAAATATCCCTCAACCAATATCCAAATGGATGTTTTTAAACAACAAATCGAAATAATTAAAGATTTAAAATATAATTTTTATGACCCTAATGATTTAAAGAAGAATTTTCACACTACCAAAAAAGAAAAGAAAATACTTATTACTATAGATGATGCATTTTCTTCATTCTATGAAATTGCCTGGCCTTATTTAAAAAAAGAAAAAATTCCATTCATTCTTTTTGTTTCAACCAAGGCTGTAGGAAAAAGTGGATATATGACTTGGGATCAAATTAAAGAATTGGATAAGGAACCCAATGCCTATATTGGCAATCACACTCATGCACATGACTACTTGGTTGATCTAAAAATTAATGATTTTATAAAAGATATTGCTGATGCAAAAGAGAATTTTGTTAAAAACATTGGATATAATCCTATTTTCTTCTCCTATCCATTTGGTGAGTACAATAGTTTTATAAAAGATCATATAATTAAAAATTTTAAATTTGCTTTCGGCCAACACTCTGGTGTAATTGATATTAATAAAGATCCATATGAGTTACCCAGGTTCCCAATTAATGAAAAATATGGTGATCTAAAAAGATTTAAATTTTTAATTAATCTTCATCCGCTGCAATACAAAACTTTACTTCCAAATAATAAATATTTAACTAAGAATAATCCGCCTAAATTCTCAGTAGAATTTTTTGAAGAACAAAAAAATTTAAATAATATTAATTGTTTTTCTGATGAGGGTAATAAGTGGAAGAAATCTAATCTTAATTTTACTAACAATATATTAAATATAGATTTTAAGGAAAAATTTTTATTTCGGAGGGGCAGGATTAACTGCTCTTTAAATGATAATGGAATTTGGAGATGGTTTGGAGTTCAATTTTCTATTGAACAAAATTAAATTAAGCTTTCTAGATCAATACTTGAAGGGAGTAGCTTAGCATCATCAAAATCCGTTAATTTATTTTGGTTAATAATTTGCTGTAAAATTTTTACATATTTTTTTCCAGTCTCTGCATATTTATCTAAATGTTCTGAAAGTTTTATGCTATCAAGTTTTTTTTCTTGATCTCTTAATCCAGCTCTAGCACTTCTAAAATTTTTATAAGAAGAATGAGTGTTGAGGTTTCTATGATACGCTTTTACAGAAGCTTGCAAAACCTTAAATCTCATTACTTTATGTGTGCTATTATCTGCAGCATCATAGGGTTTTATTCCGTTGCCAGACCAAGTCCATTGTCCAAACAATGCGTTTCCCTCTAGTGCGAATCTTGAAGTTCCCCATCCTGTTTCTTTCGCTGCTTGTGCTATTGCTATAGAAGCAGGAATTTCATCCATTCTGATTTTTAATGTGGACAAATCTTTATTTACTACCCCGTATTGTTTAAACTTTTTTTCTAACCATCTTTTTTCTTTGTTTGTATTTCTGCTTTTGTTCAGAATACTAAATAGTTTTCTTCTATCTAGCTTAATATAATTATTTTCTTTTATTATTAGTGGTAAAATAATCTTAATAAATAGTTCTTTTCTTTTTTTTGTATTTTCTATCATGCTCATCTCATTTGGTAGCAATGATAGCGTAACTGGTTTAACTAATTTCTTATTTCTTACATCCTCTAAATTATAGTTTGTATCTTTAAATAACTGCTCAAGTGTTGCTGCGCTTAATCTAACAGCATCTGACGGTAGATTTTCATACACTAAAACATCATCAAATAAATATTTTTTTTCTACTTCTTCGTCTACCCGTGAGGCACTGCCACCTTCTAAAACTTTTTTAAAACTATTTTGAGAATTATTTTTGAATTCTTTTGAAAAAAAAGGTTTTTGTTTTTTAAAGTCAGAAAAAATTGGCATTACAAAGAAAGCTGAAATTATTATTATACAGCTCAGACATGTTTTAAAAATAGTTTCTAAATTATTATATATTTCGGAATTGTTTTTCTTTTTATAATTTCTGCTTATTGTTAATCCTTTTTCTTGTAGATATTTGTTTACTTCTCGTAAGTTTATTTTTTTTTTAAACATGTTTATATTGCTACTACTTCTTTGACTTCAGGTAGATAATGACACAACATGTTTTGAACACCTTGTTTTAGTGTCAAGGTCGAGCTTGGACAGCCCGAACAACTCCCTTGAAGCTCAACTTTTACAATTCCATCTTTAAATTCCTTAAACTTAATATCACCACCATCTTTAGCTACAGCTGGTCTAATTTTTGTTTCTAAAATATTTATAATTTGTTTTTCAATTTCGTTATGTTCTTGTTTTTTTTCTCCATTTAATCCACTTGTAATAACAAATTCTTTTCCTGTTGAATAAAAATCATTAATTAATGAAATGGCTATATGCTTAATATCTTCCCAATTTACATCATCCCTCTTGTTAATTGACAGGAAGTCTGCCCCCAAGAATACACCCGTTACTCCATTTACGGATAAAAGGTTTCTAACTAATTCATTATCTATCTCTTCTTTTTTGGTCACTTCAAAAGATCCATTATTGGATACAGCTTTTCCAGGTAAGAACTTTAGAGAATTGGGGTTTGGAGTTACTTCAGTTTGCACAAACATAAACTTATATATAGGGATTAATAACTAAATTAACACTAATTAATAAATTTGATTAAAAACCAACCAATTTTTTAATTTCTTTGATTTTTTTTGAGGCAATTTGATCTGCTTTTTCAGAACCTTTTAGTAAGATTTCGTCTAAATACCTCTTGTCATTTAGTAATTTTTTTATTTCTTTTGATATTGGTTCAATTTTTTCAATTAGAGCTTCTGATAATTTTTCCTTAAACTCTGAAAATTGTTTGCGATTAAATTCATTTACTGAGTCTTCTAACTTTTGATTTCTTAAGCTTGAGTATATTCCTAGTAAATTTTCTGCTTCAGGTCTTTCATCTAAATCTTTAACATCAGTTGGCATAGGCATGGGATCTGTTTTAGCTTTTTTTATTTTGTTAAATATTTCATCCTTCTCATCTGTAAGGTTAATTCTGCTTAAATCTGATGGATCTGATTTACTCATTTTTTTCGTTCCATCTTTAAGACTCATTATTCTAGAAAATTGTTTTTGTATTAAAGGCTCTGGCACTCTTAAAAATTCAGGAGCATTAAAATCATTATTAAATTTTTGAGCAATATCTCTACATAATTCTAAGTGTTGTTTTTGGTCATCACCAACTGGAACATGTGTTGCATCATATAATAAAATATCAGCAGCCATTAAAACTGGATAAGAGTATAGACCGATACTTGCTTTTTCTTTATCTTTTCCAGCTTTTTCTTTAAATTGTGTCATTCTGTTAAGCCAACCAATTTTTGAAACACAGCTTAAAATCCAAGCAGCTTCTGAATGAGCAGAAACCATTGACTGATTAAAAATAATACTATTACTGGGATTAATACCACTTGCTATGAATGTGGCAGCTGTCTCTCTTATATTTTTTTTTAGTTCTTTGGGGTCTTGCTTAACGGTTATTGCGTGAAGGTCTACAACACAAAAAATGCATTCATTGTCTTCTTCATTTTGCAATTCTACAAAATTTTTAATTGCTCCTAAATAATTTCCTAAATGAAGATTTCCTGTTGGCTGAACACCTGAAAAAATTTTTTTACTCATAATTAATACTTTAGATGAATATCAGTAATTTTAAAAGCTTTGATCAACACTGCTACTAAAATATAGAATGATAGTCCCAATATTACTGAGCTAACAAGATATAAGGATTTGAAGGTTTCTTTATAAATTAATTTATCCTCTAAAAAATAAATCAAATAATTAAAAAATATTCCCATTAATATCGAGGCAGCTAAGATCTTTATGAACCTATTTATAAAAATTAAATTGAAACTAAATAAGCTCATCTTTTTTAGAAAAATAAACAAAAAAATTGCATTAAACCAAGAAGATATTGTGGTTGCTATAGGAATAATCAAAAAACCAACTTCTCTAAAATAAAATATACTAATAAAAATATTTAACAAAACTGAAATTAAAGAAATATAAAATGGGATTTTAGTATTGTGTCTTGCAAAAAAGAATGTCGAAAAAACTTTAATTAAAGAAAACGCAGGCAATCCCATTCCAAAATAGAATAAAGCTTTTGCTGAATTTTTAACACTCTCTTCGACAAATGATCCATACCCAAATAAAGAAGATATTATTTCCTCAGAAGCGACCAACAAAGCTATTGCTGCTGGTATGCTTAAAAATAGACACAACTCTAAAGCTTTATTTTGAATTAAGTTTATTTTTTCTTTTTTATTATTCTGAACATGTTTAGAGAGTTGAGGAAGTATTACTGTGCCTATTGCAATTCCAGCAATTGCAAGATTTATTTGATAAACTCTATCTGCATAATAAAGATAAGATACTGCACTGGCCTGAAAAGATGCAATGATTGTTCCTACTAAAATATTTATTTGGGTAACACCAGAAGAAAAAATACTTGGAAGCAATTTTCTAAAAAAAAATTTTACTTTATCGTCAATTTTAATTTGTAATTTAAATTTTGGTAGAAAATATTTTTTTACAAAAAAATACAAAAATACAAATTGCAATATTCCAGATAAAGAGACTGCGTAGGATAAATAATACACTAACTGATCATTTAAAATTTTTCCAAAAAGCAACACTCCTATTAAAAGTATGTTTAAAATAATTGGTGTGGCTGATGCTATAGCAAATTTATTATGAGAATTTAAAATTGCAGAAAAAAAGGATGCTAAACTTATAAACAATAAAAAAGGAAATGTAATCCTTGTCAAAGTTATGGCTAATTCCATTTTTTGAGAATCTCCCTCAAATCCTGGTGCAATTAGAAATACAAATAATGGCATTATTATTTCAATAATAATAACTAAAAAAAATAACCCTAAAAGAAGTAAGTTGAAAATATTATTGGCAAAGTTTTCTGATTGTTTCTTTTTTTTTATTAAAGAAGAATAACTAGGTACGAATGCGGCATTAAAGGTTCCTTCCGAAAATAGTCTTCTAAATGTATTTGGAATTCTAAATGCTACAAAGAAAGCATCCGCTAAAGGACCTGCTCCAAGTAATACTGCTATTAGTATATCCCTTACATAGCCTAGTAATCTACTTATTATGGTAAAAAAACTAAATGTGCCTGTTGACTTAATAAGATTCATAAATCATATTAGTCTTAAATTTGCTCCATTTGTATATCTAATTAACATAAATGAAAAAAACTAAAATAGAACATTACACTGATGTAGAGGCCTTAGAATTTCATAGCCTAAATAAGCCAGGGAAAATTGAAATAAATTCTTCTAAACCGATGACAACTAAAAGAGATTTAGCTTTAGCTTATTCTCCCGGAGTTGCTGTTCCCGTTCAGGCTATATATGACAATCCTGAAGCTGCCTACGATTACACTTCTAAAGGAAATTTGGTTGCTGTTATAAGTAATGGTTCCGCAATTTTGGGTATGGGTAATTTAGGTGCATTAGCTTCAAAACCGGTAATGGAAGGAAAGGCAGTTTTGTTTAAAAGATTTGCGGATATAGATTCAATAGATTTAGAAATTGATTCACAAGATGCTGACGAAATCATTAATAGTGTAAAAAACTTTGCGTGTAGCTTTGGTGGAATTAATTTAGAAGATATAGCTGCTCCCGATTGTTTTGTTATTGAAGAAAAATTAAAAGAAATTTTGGATATTCCAGTTTTTCATGATGATCAACATGGTACAGCAATAATAACTACTGCTGCTTTACTTAATGCCCTGGATATAAGTGGAAAATCAATAAAAGATATTAAAGTTGTTATTAATGGGGCTGGTGCTTCCGCGATTGCTTGTACAAACTTGTTTAAGAATAGTGGTGTACCTAACGAAAATGTAACAATGCTAGATCGTAAAGGAGTTATCTATCGAGGTAGAACTGAGGGTATGGATCAGTGGAAATCTGCCCATGCGATTGATACGAAAAATAGAACTTTACAAGAGGCTATTAACGGTGCTGATGTATTTTTAGGATTATCTGCAAAAGGAGCTTTAAAAAAAGAATTAGTGAAAACTATGGCTAAGAATCCAATAATCTTCGCTTGTGCTAATCCAGATCCAGAAATAACTCCTGAAGAAATAATGGAAGTTAGAGATGACGCTATTATAGCAACTGGAAGATCCGATTACCCCAATCAAGTAAATAACTTAATTGGTTTTCCTTATATCTTCAGGGGAGCTTTGGATGTAAGGGCCACTACAATTAATGAAAAGATGAAAGTGGCGGCCGCAAATGCAATAGCAGAACTGGCAAGGGAGGATGTTCCTGATGAAGTTGTTGCTGCAATGGGTGGTGATCGTCCTAAATATGGAAAAGACTATATAATTCCATCCACTTTTGACCCAAGATTAATTAGTGTAATTCCTGCTGCTGTTGCAAAAGCTGCAATGGATAGTGGTGTTGCAAGAAAACCCATAAAAGATTTTGAAATTTACAAAGAACAGCTTAAACAAAGACTTAATCCCTCAGTTACAATCATGCAAGGTATTAACTCCTATATTAAAAAAAATCAAAAAAGAATTGTTTTTGCTGATGGTGAAGACGAAAATACTCTTAAAGCTGCAATAGCATTTAAAAATTCTAAATTAGGAATTCCAATTTTAGTTGGTAAAAAAGAAAAGATTAAAGAAAGAATAAAAGAAATTGGCTACAATGAAAATTTTGATATCGAAATAATAAATTCTCAGGACTCTAAAAAAAGAGAAAAGTATGTGAGTTTTTTGTTTAAGAAAATGCAAAGGGAACAGGGTCTTTTAGAAAGAGACTGTGATAGACTTGTTAGAAATGACAGAGTCATATGGGCATCTTGTATGGTAGCTTGTGGTGATGCAGATGGTGCTGTTACTGGTAATACTAGAAGATTTGGAGCGTCCTTAGATAAAGTGACACAAGTAATAGATGCCAGACCTGGTGAAATAATGTTTGGTTTAAATATGGTTGTTTATAAGGGTAAAACTATATTTGTAGGGGATACAAGTGTTAATGAATACCCAAGCTCAGAAGAGCTTGCAGAAATTGCAATGTCCTCTGCTAGAGTTGTAAAATTATTTGGCTTTGTACCTAAAGTTGCTTTTGTTTCTCATTCAACTTTTGGTCAACCGCTTACAAGTAGGACCAAGCATATTAAAAAGGCAGTTGAGATTTTAAAAAACAAAAATGTAGACTTTGAATTTGATGGAGACATGCAACCAGATGTAGCTCTTAATGCCGAATATAAAGAGCTTTATCCTTTTTCAAGCATTGTTGGAAATGCAAATATTTTAATAATGCCTGGGCAGCATAGTGCCGCTATTTCATATAAAATGATGAAGAGTTTAGGTGAAACAAAAGTGATTGGGCCTCTACTAATTGGTTTGGGTCAGCCAATTGAGATAGCACCTTTAAGATCGTCTACATCAGAAATAATAAATTTAGCCTCTGTAGCGGCATATTCTGCTGATGTGATTAATTATAAAAAAAGTTAATTTTTTTGAACTCTTAAATCTTCAAGCAAAATAATACTAGCTACGACATCTTTAACATCAAGTATTTCTTTTGCCTCATTTATTACTTCTTTTCTTTCATCTAACGTTAAAGAAATTCCATAAATGAATATTTTTTTTTTATAAGTATCTATCTGATAGTTAGTTGCCTTAATCTTATTATTAAATATCAAAGCTGCACGTAGTTGAGAGGTTATTAATAAATCTTTGGCTGATTGTTTAAAATTAAAATCTTCTTTTAGCTTAATATCATTTTTAACAGAACGAGTTCCTTTGGTTTCCCATGCTAATTTAGTAATTTGAAGTTTCTCTTCAGGATCATCGACCTTTCCCGTTAAAAAGATCCTACCATCTAAAACTTTTGTACTTACAGATAATAGATAGTTTTTGTCTCTTAACACCAGTCTTGCACCTAAGTTTTTTTGCATTACAGAATCGTCTATTTGAGTTCCTAAGGATCTTGGGTCAAAAGCAATACTAACCCCAGTTCCAAAAATGCCTGTTGAACTTATTCCAACACATCCTGTAAGAATTAAAAAGATCAAACTTATAAAAATAATTCTATTTTTCATTTTTTAATTTTAAACAATAATTGTAAATTTTTTTTTTTGGCACATTAGAGTTTTGACTTATTAAATCGGTAATATCTTTAATAGTTAGTTTTTTAATCATCTTTTGAATGTTTTTTTTATCAGATTCGTTTAAAACTTTCGAAGAGTTTTTTTCTTTTAGTTTTTCAGATATGACAATTGTTAGTTCTCCTTTTGGATCAGCCTTAAAGGGCTCTAGGTCGTCAATATTAGCTCTAATATACTCCTCATAGAATTTTGTCATTTCCCTACATATCAAAATTTTTCTTCCAGAAAAATGATATTTTAGATCTTTTACAGATTTGTTAAATTTTCGTGGAGAAATAAAAAAAACAATACAACTATCCAGGCTTGCTAATTTTTCAAAATCCTCTTTTAACTTACTGTTTTTTTCAGGCAAGAATCCATAAAAAAAATATTTTTCATTGAAACCACTAATAGAGATTGCGGTCGATACAGCTGACGCTCCTGGTATTGGAAAAATATCAATTTCATTAGCAAGGCACTCATTTACTAATATTGCCCCAGGATCTGATACGGATGGTGTTCCAGCATCAGAAATTAGTGAAACAATACAATCTGATTTTAAAATTTCAATAATTTTTGGTAAGTTTTTTTTTTCATTAAATTTATGGTTTGAGATAAGTTTTGACTTAATTTCATAACGATTTAATAAAATTTTTGAAGTGCGAGTATCCTCGCATAATATATAATCTGACTTTTTTAACACGTCTAGTGCTCTTAATGTAATATCATTTAAGTTACCAATTGGTGTGGACACAATATAAAGGCCATTTTTAACTTTGTTATTTTTATTTTCGGTATGTAGAATCATCAAATTAAAATTGTTATAACAATAACACTAAAATGAAGAAAATTATTAAAATTATACTATTTTTAACATTAGTTTTTACAATTGCCTCTGGGGAAGTTATTGCAGTTGAAAAAATTAAAATTGGACTGCTTGTTCCAATGACAGGTAAAAATTCTGAAATCGGTCAATCCATAATTAAATCTACACTACTTGCTATTAATAAAATAAATAATTCATCTCTTGAAATTATTCCTAAAGATACTCAGTCAAATCCTCAGGGTGCTTTAAAGGCAGCAAAGGAATTGGCAAACTTAGGAGTAAGAATAGTAATTGGCCCAGTTTTTAATGAAAGTTTAATTTACCTTGATGAGTTAAGTGAATTAACCTTTTTATCTTTAACAAACAAGAATAACAATATTTCAAAAAATATTATTAGTACTGGAATTAATGCAACATCACAATTAAATGCTATTAAAAAATTTATAGAATTGAATGAGATAAAAAAAACAATTTTTTTAACTCCAGATGTTAATTATAAAAAAGAGATTAAAAAAGCTATTTCCAACTCTAAAATAAAAATAATAGAAAATTATATCTATAATACTGATCCAACTAAACTTACTCAACAAATTGAAAAGATTACTCACTACAAAGTAAGAAAGCAAAATCTTGAAGATGAAATAATTAGACTAGAGAGCTCAAATCAAAGTAATAAGAAGGTATTAATTGAAAGATTAAAAAAAAGAGATACTCTTGGTGGTGTAAAATTTGACTCTATAATAATTGCAGATTTTGATGAAAGCTTAAAAAGTGTCACAACTTCTTTACTATATACAGACGTGTCACCTAAAAAAAAATACTTTATAACACTTAATCAATGGTTTGATGAGTCTCTACTTAAAGAAACCAGCTCACAGCCACTTTATTTTCCTTCTGTAAATAAAAAAAATTATGAAAATTTTTCAATGGAATATTTTGAAAAATTCAATCAATACCCAAATCAATTATCCTTCTTGAGTTTTGATTTAATTGGACTTGTTTATTATTTGATACTTAAAAATGATTTAATTATTGATGAAAAAATTTTTACTAAAAAAACTTTATTTAAGGGAAAAATTGGAATCTTCAAAATAAAGAACAATAAAATTAGTCATATTCTTAATTTCTACAAAGTTGAAGATAATAAGTTTATAGAAATTTTTTAATCTTTTTAAAAGCTTTAAATCGGTGATCCATCTTGTATTTTTGCAATGGCTTCATTTCACCAAAAGTAATTTTTTTACCCTTGGGTATAAAAATAGGATCATAACCAAATCCATTCTTCCCTCTCATAACTGGAGAGATATGTCCTTCAATTTTGCCAATAGAATTTATTGTTTTTTGATTAGGTCCATAAAGAGTTAAAGCACAAATAAATCTCGCTTTAATTTTTATTGTTTTCCACTGTTTATTATTTTTATATAATTCTTTAAAAACTCTATTTATCGCCTTGGTAAAATCTCCTCTTTTTCCTCCCCACCTGGCAGAATAAATACCTGGATCACCCCCTAAGATATCTATCTCTAACCCTGAGTCATCAGATAAACATCTCATTTTTGATTTTTCAGAAAAATATTTAGCTTTAATTAAAGAATTTTCCTCAAAAGTTTTTCCATTTTCGACGGGACTTTTAATTTTAAACTGTAATGTAGAGTGGATTTTAAGATTTTTAGGCAATAAACCCCTAATTTCCCTTAATTTTCCTTTATTATTTGTTCCTACTAATAATTCTGTAATTTTTTTTTTTAACATCTAGCAATTATTAAATTTCATACCATATAAGTCTCAATGGAAAAAGATCAAAACATCAATACTGAAAGTCAAGATAATGATCCTAAAGAAATTACCCCCGAGGATCAAAGTAACAGGGTTGAAAAAGATGCTTCAGAAAATATTGAACAGGTTAAAGAAATTACTCCTGAAGAGAAAATTTTAGAGCTAGAGGATAAAATAGCTAGAGCTTTTGCTGAAATGGAAAACCAAAGAAGAAGATTTGAAAAAGAAAGAGAAGATGCTTTTAGTTATGGTGGGTTTTCTTTTGCAAAAGAAACTTTAAACTTGATTGATAATTTAGAAAGATCGAAACAGATACTAGCAAGTGACGAAGTCTTAAAAGATTCAGAGGCTTTAAAAAAAACTTTAGAACATTTTGATATTATAACTAAGGATATGGTTTCTATTTTATCAAAGAATGGAATTACTCCTTTAGATTCAATGGGGAAAAAACTTGATCCAAATTTTCATCAAGCAATGATGGAAATTGAAGACGATCAAAAGGAACCTGGTACAATTGTTCAAGAAATTCAAAAAGGCTTTATGATGAAAGATAGATTACTTAGACCTTCTCTAGTGGGGGTATCAAAGAAAACTGAAAATAAAGAAGAAAAAAGTGAGGAAAATAAAGGGAATTCAGACAATTAATAATATTTGTCAGAACTTGTAGATTAAAAATTAACACATATATGAAGGATAGGATTTAAATTATGAGCAAAATTATAGGAATAGATTTAGGAACAACAAATTCATGTGTATCTATTATGGAGGGTAGTCAACCTAAGGTTTTAGAAAATGCAGAAGGTGCAAGAACAACACCTTCAGTTGTTGCTTTTACTGACGATGGTGAAAAACTTGTTGGACAACCTGCAAAGAGACAAGCAGTAACTAATCCTGAAAATACTATATTTGCCGTAAAAAGATTAATTGGAAGAAATTTTGAAGACCCAACTGTAAAAAAAGATATTGCGGCCGCACCTTTTAAAATAGTTAATTCAGAAAAAGGTGATGCTTGGATTGAAGCGAAAGGTGAAAAATATTCACCTTCACAAATATCAGCTTTTATTTTGATAAAGATGAAAGAAACAGCTGAGAAATATTTGGGGCAAGAAGTAACTAAGGCAGTAATAACTGTTCCTGCTTATTTTAATGATGCTCAAAGACAAGCGACAAAAGATGCTGGTAAAATTGCAGGATTAGAAGTTTTAAGAATTATCAACGAACCTACTGCAGCCTCATTAGCTTATGGTTTAGATAAGAAAAAGGAAAATAAAAAAATTGCTGTATATGATTTAGGTGGTGGAACTTTTGATGTATCTATTCTTGAATTGGGTGATGGTGTATTTGAGGTTAAGTCTACTAATGGCGATACATTTTTAGGTGGAGAAGATTTTGATAACACAATTGTTGATTACTTAATTGGAGAGTTTAAAAAAGATAATGGTATAGATTTAAGAACTGACAAGTTAGCCCTTCAAAGGTTGAAAGAAGCTGCTGAAAAAGCAAAAATTGAACTTTCTTCTGCTGAACAAACAGATGTTAATTTACCATTTATAACTGCAGATAAAACAGGTCCAAAACACATTAATTTAAAAATGACTAGAGCAAAATTAGAAGCTTTGGTTGAAGACTTAATTACAAAAACTTTACCCCCTTGTAAAACTGCACTTAAAGATGCAGGTCTTACAGCTAATGAAATTGACGAAGTTGTAATGGTTGGTGGTATGACGAGAATGCCAAGAGTTTTAGCTGAAGTTAAAAACTTTTTTGGGAAAGAGCCTAATAAAAGTGTAAACCCAGATGAAGTCGTTGCAATGGGCGCTGCTATTCAAGCTGGCGTACTTCAAGGAGATGTTAAAGATGTGCTACTTTTAGATGTAACACCTTTATCACTTGGAATTGAAACGCTAGGTGGAGTTTCAACAAAACTAATTGAAAAAAACACAACAATACCTACAAAAAAAAGTCAGGTATTTTCTACAGCAGATGATAATCAACCGGCGGTATCAATAAGAGTTCTTCAGGGTGAAAGAGAAATGGCTTCTGACAATAAAATGTTAGGAAATTTTGAATTAGTTGGTATTGCACCAGCTGCAAGAGGAATACCTCAAATTGAAGTAACTTTTGATATTGATGCAAATGGAATTGTTAGTGTTTCTGCAAAAGATAAGGGAACTGGAAAAGAGCAAAAGATTCAGATTCAAGCTTCTGGTGGTTTAAGCGATGAAGAAATAGAAAAAATGGTTAAGGATGCAGAGGCTAACAAGGATGATGATAAAAAGAAAAGAGAATCGGTGGATGCAAGAAATCAAGCAGATACTTTAATTCATTCAACAGAAAAAAATCTAAAAGAACATGGTGCTAAAGTTTCAGATGCAGACAAGAAAGCAATAGAAGATTCTTCATCTGCTTTAAAAGAAGCAATTAAAGGGACTGATATCGAGGATATTAAGAAAAAAACAGAAACTTTAGTTCAAGCTTCCATGAAGTTAGGTGAAGCTATTTATAAGTCTCAAGAAAAGAAACCAGATTCATCTAAAGATGCTGATAAAAATAATGAAGGAAAAAAAGACGATAATGTAGTTGATGCGGACTTCGAAGAAGTAAAAGAAGAAGAAGTAGAAGAAGATAAAGAAAAAGAAGGTAAAAAAAAAGAAGATAAAGAAAAAAGCGCTTAAGACTTAAAACAACTATCATCATAGAGTAACTTATGGCTAAAAGAGATTTTTATGACGTCTTAGGTGTTAGCAAAAATGCAAGTCCTGAGGAATTAAAATCTGCATATAGAAAACTAGCTGTAAAACATCACCCTGATAAAAACCCTGGTGATAAAACTTCTGAAGATAAATTTAAAGAAGCTGGTGAAGCGTACGGTATTCTTTCTGATCAAGAAAAAAAGCAAAACTATGATAACTTTGGCCACGCCGCCTTTGAGGGGGGAGGTGGTGGAAGACAAGGTGGTGGTTTCGGTGGAGCTGATTTTTCTGATATATTTGAAGATTTTTTTGGAGATTTTGGAGGTGGTGGAAGATCAAGGGGCCGAGCTAATACCAACAATAGAGGTTCTGATCTAAGATATGATTTATCAATGACTCTTGAAGAAGCTTATGAAGGTAAGAAACAAGACATTAAGTTCTCAACTACAGAAAAATGTAACACTTGTAAGGGTAACGGATCAAAACCAGGGTCTTCTCCTGACACATGTACGACCTGCGGAGGAAACGGTAAAGTAAGATCTAATCAAGGTTTCTTTACAGTACAACAAACTTGTCCTCAATGTGCAGGAACAGGTGAAGAAATTACCAACCCATGTAAGGATTGCAATGGCCAAGGTAACAAACAAGCTTCAAAGAAAATATCTGTAACAATACCAAAAGGTGTTGATGATGGAACAAGAATAAGATTGGCTGGTAAAGGTGAGGCAGGTAATAAGGGTGGAGCAAGCGGTGACTTATATTTGTTTATAAATGTTTATAGTCACGATCTATTTAAGAGATCTGATGAAAATTTATTTTTTGAATTTCCAATATCTATAGCTGATGCTGCTTTAGGAACAACAATAGAGATACCAACGATTGATGGTGGAAGGGCAAAAATTAAAATACCAGATGGGACTCAAAATGGAAAGCAATTTAGATTAAAAGGTAAGGGAATGCCTTACATGCGTGGTAGTGGAAATGGAGATCTTTATGTTCAAGTAAATACAGAAGTTCCTATTTCATTAAATAAAGAACAAAAAGAATTACTTGAAAAATTTAGAAAAATTGAGAATGAGAAGTCAAACCCGAGCATTAAGAAATTTTTTCAGAAAGCCAAAAGTTTTTGGAAAAACTAAAAGACTAATTAACTAAAAAAGGTTAATCTTTCTAAAATGAAAAAAATTAACTTAGCAATTTCTGGTTGTCTTGGAAGAATGGGCCAACAGCTTATTAAATCTTCTAAATCAAATAAGAGTTTTAAATTAGTAGCACTTACAGAAAATAAACTCATTAACAAGAAAATAGCTGGAATAAAACTTAACTTAAATACAGATCAAGCTTTTAGAAAGAGTGATATTATTATAGATTTTACAGTTCCAGAATGCACTCTCGAGATTCTTGAAATAGCATCAAAACTTAAAAAAAGAGTTGTTATCGGAACAACTGGCTTTACTCAAAAAGAAGAGGATTTAATTAAAAAATATTCAAAAAAAATCCCAATATTGAAGGCTGGCAACATGAGCTTGGGTGTTAATTTGTTAATGTATTTAACTGAAATTGCATCAGGATCTCTTGGAGATAATTATTTAAGTAAAATTTTTGAGATTCACCATAAACATAAAAAAGACTATCCATCAGGAACTGCATTAATGCTTGGTAAAGGTATTGCTGATGGTAAAAATAAAAAATTAAATAGTTTAATAGGTAAAAAATTTTTGAATAAGAAATCTTTTCCTTATGGAAAAAAAATTAATTTCAACTCAATTAGAAAAAATGAAATTATTGGAGAACACGAAGTTGCTTTTTCAAGCGGTAAAGAAATAATAAAATTAAACCATGAGGCATTTGATAGGGCTCTTTACTCTGACGGTGCTTTAGCTGCTGCAAAATGGCTCTTAAATAAAAGGGTTGGACTTTATTCTATGAGAGATCTATTAAATTTTAAATAATGTATGAAAAAGAAAAAGCGAAACAAATACTAAAAATTTTAAATAAAATTTATCCAACTACTCCTATTCCTTTAAAACATAGAAATAAATTTACTCTTTTGACCTCAGTTCTATTGTCAGCACAATGTACGGATCTGAATGTTAACAATGTAACTAGAAATATATATCCAAAATATAATAAACCTGAACACTTTGTAAAATTGGGAAAAAAAAAAATTGAAAAATTGATAAAAAGTATAGGCCTCTTTAGAGTTAAAGCTAAAAGTATCTACTTAATGTCTAGACTGTTATTGGAAAAACATAATGGAAAAGTGCCAAAAACTTTTGAAGAACTTGAAAAACTGCCAGGTGTAGGGCACAAAACAGCTAGCGTAGTCATGTCTCAAGGTTTTGGGTTTCCAGCGTTTGCGGTTGATACTCATATTCACCGTTTAGCTCAAAGATGGGGATTAACAAGTGGTAAAAATGTTGTTCAAACTGAAACGGATCTAAAAAGAATTTTTCCCAAAAAAACATGGAGCAAACTTCACCTTCAAATAATTTATTATGGAAGAGAATATTGTCAGGCCAGAAGTTGTTATGGTTTAACTTGTAAAATTTGTACGACTTGCTATCCTAATCGTAAAAATCCAATTAATATAATAAAAGCTTAATATGAAAATTCTAGGAATAGGAAATGCTATAGTAGATGTTATTTGTAAAGTAGGTGATAATTATTTGTCAGATAATAACCTAACAAAAAGTACGATGAAACTCGTTGACGAAACCGAGTTCAAAAAATTATTATTAACTCTAAAGGTTGAGGATACAGTCGCAGGTGGATCTGTTGCAAATTCTATTGTTGGGCTATCTCAATTAGGAAATAAGGTTGGGTTTATCGGAAAAGTTAATGATGATGATTTAGGTCAAAAATATGAAGACGGTTTAAAAAAAGAGAATGTTAATTATTTTTATACCAAAAAAAAAGAGGATTTATCAACAGGAACTTGTTTAATATTAATTACACCAGATTCTGAAAGAACTATGTGTACATTTTTAGGTACAGCAGGAAAAATTAATGAAGATGATGTTGACCTAGATTCAATTAAAAATAGCGAAATAATTTTTTTAGAGGGATACTTGTGGGATGAGGGACAACCCAAGTCTGCATTTGATAAAGCAATTAAACATTCTAATAAAGTAGCAATGTCATTATCAGATTTATTTTGTGTAGAGAGACATAAACTGCATTTTTTGGATTTGGTTAAGAATAAATTAGATATTACTTTTGCAAATGAACAGGAAATTACTTCATTAATAAATGCAAAAAATTTTGATGAAATTATCTCTTTTGGTCAACAAATTGGAAAAACAATAATCATCACACGTGGAGAAAAGGGAAGTGTTGCAATAAGTGGGGATGAAGTAATTGAATGTGAGAGTAAAAAAGATCTTAAAATAGTAGATTTAACAGGTGCTGGAGACTTGTTTGCAGCAGGTTACCTTCATGGTTACATTAATAATTTATCAATTTTGGAAAGTCTTGAAAAAGGAACTGAAATGTCTTCAAAAATTATTCAAAAAATTGGGGCTAGACTTAGTTAGTCTTTTTTCTCTTAAAACTACCCTTCCCTTTTTTAGCCTTAACTATTCTGGGCTTATATTTCTTAGTCCTAAGTTCTTTAGCTATAGGGTTTTTTTTTAACATCTAAATTTTATACCCTTGTTCATGACTAATTATGAAATTTTCGTCATTAAATTTATCCTTAATTTTTTTTCGTAGCCTGTATATATGTGTCTCGACAGTATGTGTTTCTAAATCTAAACCATAATCCCAAACATCATTTTGAAGATCATTAATAGATTGGGGTTTTTTATTTTCATTTAGAAATAAAATAATATCAATTTCTCTTTCTGTCAATTTTAGCTCTATATTATTTATTGAAATAGTCCTAGCATTTATGTTTAAGATATAATCTCTGATATTTATTTTCGATTGAAAATTATATTTTTGTTTTATCAATTGTGCGTTAATTTCATCTAATATTTTTTCTATTTTCATCGGTAATTCATTTAGTACTAAAATATTTGATTTATTTATTTTAGTACTAGAAAATAGTAAATGATTTTTGCTCTCAACAATGACGGTAGAATTAACACATTCTATATTATTAAGTTCTATTTTTTTTATAAAATCCTTACTATCTTCATAATTATGAATATTAAAAATAAATAAATTCTTAATTTCATTTAAAATGTTATATAATTTTGGAAATTCTACTATGTTTACTAATTGCTTAGACATTTAAATATAATTTATGCTAATAACGCTTAAAGATAAAGAGACCTTATTAATAGATAGCTTTATTTTTAAATGCTCAATAGGAAGAAATGGAACTAAAACAAAAAAAAAAGAGGGTGATAAATCTACTCCTAAAGGCGTATTCTCTATAAGTAAGCTTTATTATAGGGCAGATAGGATACAAAAACCTGTAACCAAAATTCCAACAAAAATTATAACCAAAAAATTGGGTTGGTGTGACGATCCTGGAAGCAAATATTACAATAAAGAAATTAGTATTAGTAATAATCATAAATGCGAAAAACTATTCAAAAAAGATAGTGTCTATGATTGTTTCATAGTAATTGATTATAATACAAATAAAATACCCTTTAAAGGAAGTGCAATTTTTATTCACTTAACAAAAGATTATAAGAAAACTGCTGGCTGTATTGCTTTAAAAAAAAAAGATTTTTTAATTTTAGCAAAACTTATCAATAAAAAAACGAAAATAAAAATTATTTAATCTCTTTTACCAAAAATTTTGGATCCAATTCTGACAAATGTGGCTCCACTTTTAATAGCATCTACATAATCACTAGACATTCCCATACTTAATTCATTTAAACCCAATTGTTCTTTAAGTTTTTTCATTTGATAAAAGAAATCTCCAACATTGATTGCATTTGGAGGTATGCACATCAGTCCAATTATATTGAGATTTAAATCATTTATGCAAATATCAAAAAATTCTTTAACTTTTTCTGGGTAAATACCACTCTTTTGATCTTCTTTACCTAAATTAACTTGTATGAATATTTTCAGATTTTTACCTTTTTTTATCTGCTCCCTGGATATTGTTTCGGCTAATTTTAAATTATCTAAAGAATGGATGTAATCGAATAAGTTAACCGCATATTTAACTTTATTACTTTGAAGCTTTCCTACCATATGAAGTTTTAATGATTTATTTTTAATTTTTATGTCCGACCATTTTTCAATGGCTTCTTGAACTTTATTTTCACCAAAATGACAGTGGCCGTGATTAATAAGTGGTAAAATGTCTTTTATGGGAAATGTTTTGCTAACAGCTATAATTTTGGGGTCTAAATTTGACAATTTAAATTCAATAATTTTTGACTGTATTTCACTTTCTATAGTAGTTAATTTGTTAATAATCATATGTATAAAAAATTTAATGAAATCTATCACTTTATTCATCAATTTAAAGAACCTGATCTAATTAAGTTAGATAGAAAAATATCTTTAATATATAGAGATTATGATAAAAAAATTGATATTAATTTAATAAAAGAAATTAGAGATTTTTGCAAAATAACAGGCAGAAAATTCTATTTAGCCAACAACGCACAATTAGGATATAATCTTAATTTAGATGGTATCTATATACCAGCATTTAACAAATGTTTTAAACACAACAGCTTTAAAAAAAAGAAAAATTTTAAGATACTGGGGTCAGCACATAACATTAAAGAAATCCGCATCAAAGAAAAGCAAAAAGTAGATAAAATTTTTATTTCTCCTATTTTTAAAAGTGAGAAAAAAGAAAAATTTCTTGGTATCCATAGATTTTTAATCTTGAGGAGAATAACAACAAAAAAAGTTATTGCTTTGGGTGGCATAAATAAATCTACAATTAAAAAACTAAGATTAGTAAAATGTAATGGATTTGCATCAATTTCTTTAATAAAAACATTGTATAATGAAAATAGACGATAAATTAAATATACTTTTAAATCAGTTTAAGGGGGAGAATTTCCAATTTGTGATTGAAAAAGGGAATGAGCTATCAAGAAAAAACCCCAATAATTTTTTTCTAAAAAATTTGATAGGATCTGCTTATTTAAAGATTAATGATGTTGTGCGAGCAAAAAAAAATTTCGAAGCATCAATACAATTGGCACCAAAGAACATTGCTGCAATAAATAATCTAGCCAACTTACATAAAAACCTTCATGAGTATAAGGATGCTGAAAAATTGTATTTGAGAGCAATAGAATTAAGCCCAAATTATTCTAATGCCCTATTAAACTTTGGGAATCTAAAAGTTAATATTAACGAGATAGACGAAGCTATAAAATTATATAAAAAAGTAATATCAATCGATAATCTAAATTATATTGCTCACTATAGTCTGGCAATGGCTTATCAGTGGATTGGTAGATTTAAGGATTCCATAATTCATTGTAAAAAAACACTCGAAATTAATCCAGCTTTTTCTCGTGCAGATAAATTAATGTCTTCTAATTTGAGGTATGATTTAAACAACTCTCATTATTTAAAAATGTTAGAAAATCTTAATGATATAAAATTAAAAGACGATAGTAAGGTCCAGTTACACTTCGCACTTGTCAAGGCATTCGAAGATATGGGGAATGAGAATAAATCAATAGAACATATCGAAAAGGGTAATCGTCTAAAAAGAAGTTTATTAAGTTATAATTTGAAAGATGATATTGATTTAATTAATAAGATTAAATCAAGTTTTGAAGATATAAACTTTAATGATTATCAGTTAAAAGATTCTAACAAAAAATTAATATTTGTTCTAGGTATGCCTAGGTCCGGTACTTCATTGGCAGAACAAATAATATCAAGTCATAGCAAAGTTTTTGGTGCTGGTGAGCTACCATTTTTGAGAAACGTTATTTTGAAATCTTTTAACGACCATCAAAAAGATTTCAAAATAATGATTAATAAATATGAAACTCTACAATACATTGCTAAAGATTACTTAGATAAACTAGAGATATTGAACAATAATGATAAGTTTATTCTTGATAAATCACCTCTTAATTTTTTATGGATTGGGTTTGTTAGACTTTTATTTCCCGGTGCAAAAATAATACATCTTAAAAGAAATTCTAAAGATAATTGTTATTCTCTTTATAAAAACTTATTTGATAATAATTTAAATTTTACATATCAGAAACTAGAATTAGCATCATTCTATAATGCTTATTCTGACTTAATGAAATTTTGGACAGACAAAATTGATGGTTTTATTCATACAGTCGAATATGAGGGACTAGTTAACGATCCTGAAAAAAATTTAAAGTCTATTTTAAAATTTTGTGAACTTGATTATGAACAAAAATGTTTAGATTTTAGTGAAAATACATCGCCAATAAAGACCGCTAGTTCTGCACAAGCGCGAAAAAATATATATAAGTCTTCAATTAGGTCTTATAAAAAACATGAAGAAAGCCTAATTGATTTATTTTCTAATATTTTGGAATAAAAAAAAACGGCCTTCTATTACAAAGGCCGTTTTATAAATTAAAAATTATCTAAATTAGAATGATAATTTTAAACTGATTTCCATGTTTTCAGATTCTATACCAGCAACACCACCAACATTGTCAGCAGAGTTTAAAGCTAGTCTTACTGAAGCAGAACCCATTGTGTATGCAGCTTGCACACCAGTTGATTCCTCAGTTACGTCAGCACCACTTGCTACGTCTAGTGTGTTATCTTGTTGACCAAGAGAAACAGATAAGTTGTCATTTACGTTAAATGCAACACCCATAGCTTCTACACTTTCACCAGAAGTACCATCAGTTCCACTTTGGATATCTGATAATTGGTAAGCAGCAGTAATTGCGCCCATAGTATATTTAACAGTACTAGTCCATTCTGTATCATCGGTTGCACCAGCAAGTGTGTAATTAGTGTTACTTGCACCATACATTACAGACCAGTTGTCATCGATTGTATACGAAAGAGCGTAGTTTAAGTTAGTACCTGCTCCACCAGCTGAACCATTACCACCAGCTTGTTGAGCTGTACCATCAAGTGACGGATCATACTCTACGTTAACTTTAAGCGCACCGAATGTTCCGATGTAACCTAATTGTTGTTGATCACCTACAACATCAAGACCATCTGCAAGAACACCAACACCGTGGTCAGCTTCTTCATATGCAGTTGGAAGAGTTAATGCAATAGTTCCAATTCCGTAAAGACCAACACCTTGGTCAATACCGACTGAACCAGCATCACCCATATCAAGTGTAAAGCTACTTGAGTCAGCAGTCATGTCTTGACCTGCCATACCTGTAAAGAATGAATAAGTAAATCCATTGTCTAGCTCACCATTACCAGTAAATGATAATGTTTGAGACATACCAGTTGGGTTACCAGTTACACCATTAGCACCTTCACTTGTTGTGTAAGTTACTTCACCACTTCCAGATACTACTATTTCAGACTGAGCTACAGTCATCATAGCAAGAGATCCAGCAAGAGCTGTAAGGCCTACTTTTTTTAAATTGTTCATAATTACTCCTTTAGTTGTTATTAATAATAATTATTATTATGAATGATGAATTATTAACAAAATTTTCAAAAATATTGGGGTTTATATGTTTTATTTCTTATAATTATCAATTATGTTGTAATATTATCACACTATTTATCTTTAATATAAGTTATTTCCAAAAAATGCATTATGAATTAACTTTATTAAATATTTAAAAAAAACTGTGATATTACAACTTCAATAATGATTTATTATTTAATTACTTCTCATTTTAGAAAATATTTTTCATTAATTGTTTTTTTTTTCATAATTTCCTGTGGTGGGTGGGATCCTGCTGATGTTAAGGATGTTCCCGTAAATGAAGGCGATAGAGTTAAAAAAAATTTGGCAGAAGGTAGAGGCTTTCAATTATTTAACAAAGAAAAACAGGGTGGTGTGTTTCAATTTGCATCATCTAATCCGCTTTGGCGTGCCTCATTAGAAATTGTAGATTTTATACCTTTATCAAGTGCAAGTTATAGTGGTGGGTTAATAGTTACAGATTGGTATAGCCAAGAAAATGATAACGACGAATCTATAAAAATAACTATCAGGTTTCTTTCTAATGAAATCAGACCAGATTCTATTAATGTATTAATTTATAAAAAAAATTGCAAATCATATGAAAATTGTCAAACTCTAAATGGAGATGACGAAGTAAAAAATGAATTAAAACTTGCAATATTAAAAAGAGCTACTCTTATTGAAGCTGCTAATCTTGCTAAGAAATAGCTCTTCAAAATATAGTCAAATTTATAAATTCTAAAAATTTAAACTCTTAATGAATAGATATAATTTTAAAAAAACAGAAATAAAATGGCAAAAATTATGGGAAACGAATAAACAATTTTTAAGTAAAATTGATAAAAATAAAAAAAAATTTTATTGCTTAGAAATGTTTCCTTATCCATCTGGTAGAATACACATGGGTCATGTGAGAAATTATACTATTGGGGACGTTCTTGCTAGATACAAATCATTACAAGGTTTTAATGTTTTACACCCAATGGGGTGGGATTCATTTGGAATGCCTGCCGAAAATGCAGCAAGACAAAATAAATTAGACCCTAAAGAGTGGACGGAAAAAAATATTTCCACAATGAGATCGCAATTAAAAAAGCTCGGTCTTTCGATTGATTGGAGTAGAGAAATATCTACCTGCTCTCCAGAATATTATAAACACCAACAACTTTTTTTTCTAGAACTTTATGACAAAGGGCTGGTCTACAGAAAAGAAAAGTATGTAAATTGGGATCCAGTTGATGAAACTGTATTGGCCAATGAGCAAGTGATAAATGGAAAAGGATGGAGGTCAGGTGCATTAGTGGAGAGAAAAAAACTTAACCAATGGTTTTTTAACATTTCACAATTTTCAGAAGAGCTTCTAGAAAGTCTTAAAAATTTAGATGAATGGCCAAATAAAGTTAAAATAATGCAAAAAAATTGGATTGGAAAATCTTTTGGATGTGAGGTGGATTTTAAAGTTGAGGGCAATCCAGAAGTGAATAAAATTAAATGTTTTACTACGAGGCCAGATACATTGTTTGGCTTTTCATTTTTAGCGGTATCAATAGATCACCCAATATCTAAATTTTACCAAAATGATAAAGATTTTTTTGCCTTTAAAGAAGCCTGTTCTAAAACTGGCACAACTGAAGAATCCATAGCTCAAGCAGAAAAGATTGGATTTAAAACAAATCTAACTGCAATAAATCCACTGGATGAATCTATTAGAGTTCCAGTTTATTTTGCAAATTTTGTATTAATGGATTATGGATTTGGGGCCGTATTTGGTTGCCCCGCTCATGACCAGCGTGACTTAGATTTTGCTTTAAAATATAAACTTAAAGTGAATACTGTTGTCAAACCTAAAGATTTTAAGGGTGATAGTTTTAATGTTACTACAGAAGCTTATACTGGCCCTGGTGTTATTTTTAATTCTAAATACTTAGATAACTTAAAAGCGCCCGAAGAATCAATCCTAGAAACAATAAAAATATTAGAGGAAAAAAAACTAGGAAAAAAAAAAATTAACTTTAGATTGAAAGATTGGGGAATATCTAGACAAAGATATTGGGGTTGTCCGATTCCAATTGCTTATAACGAGGATAATAAAATTATTAAAATACCGAAAGAAAACTTACCCTTAAAACTTCCTGAAAACATAGATCTAAACACCAAAGGTAACCCTCTTGATCACCAACATGAGTGGAAAAAAATTACTATTAATAATGAAAAATGTACAATTGAAACTGATACCCTCGATACATTTGTTGATTCTTCCTGGTATTTCTTAAGATTTTGTTCACCAAAAAATACTGACACGGGGTTTAGTGTGGAAGAAGCTAATTATTGGATGCCCGTAGATCAATATATTGGTGGTGTAGAGCATGCTATCTTACACCTTTTATACTCAAGATTTTTTCTTAAAGCACTGAATTATAAAAGTGACAGACTAAAAATAACAGAACCATTTAAAGGACTGTTTACTCAGGGCATGGTTTGTCATGAAACATATAGAGATCAAAAAAATAATTGGCTTAGTCCAGATGAAGTAGTAACACAAGATGGTGTAAATTATTTTAGTAAAAAAAACCCCACTGAAAAAATTAATGTTGGCGATATAGAGTCAATGTCAAAGTCAAAAAAGAACACTATTGATCCTGAAAAAATGATAGAGAATTATGGAGCTGATGCAGTAAGATTGTTCATCCTATCAGATAGTCCTCCCGAAAAAGATGTTCAGTGGTCTGAGCAAGGGATGACTTCTTCTTTTAAATTTATTCAAAAATTTTGGACACTACATGAAAGAATTAAATCAAAAGATTTATTAGAAAAAGAAGAAAAACTAAATGAAACCGATATACAAATTGAAAGGTTTACTAATCAAGTAATTAATAAAGTAAATAGTAATCTAGAAAGATTTGGATACAATGTTATTGTAGCAAACCTTCATGAAATTTATAATTTTTTCAATAAAGTAATCGAAAATAAAAAATTAAATATAAACCTAATAGAAAATTATACTAAAATTTTAAAGATTATGATGCCAATTGTTCCTCATTTAGCATCAGAATGTTTGATTGAAATCGCTCCTGATATTGAGATATCTTGGCCGCAAGTTAATAAAAAATATCTAGAAGACGTTAAATATAATATAGTTGTACAAATAAATGGCAAAAAAAGAGGGTTAATAACAACGGAGAATAGTCTAGAGGAAAAAAGGCTTATAGAGTTAATAAAAGAAACTAATGATTTAAAAAAAATCATAGATAATAAAAAGATTACAAAAATTATATATATAAAAAATAGACTAATAAATTTGATTATAAAATGAATATAAAAAAACTTATATCAATATTAATTTTAGTATCACTAACCAGCTGTGGGTTTCAACCAATCTATTCACTAAAAAACAAAATAAGTTATGAATTAAAAGGAATAGAGCTAATAGGAGATAAAAATATTAATAGAAAAATTGTTAATATAGCAGGATTGAAAAAGAGTGAGGACAAAGAAGATTTATACGAATTAACTTTAAACAGTCAAAAAGAAATTAACGTTGTGTCTAAAAACAAAAAAAGCAATGTATCAATTTATAGAACAATAATAAGCGTAGAAGTTTCTTTAAAAGATGAAAATAAGGTTATCAAAACAAAAAAGTTTTCAAATAGCTTTACTTACAATAATAATTCGAACAAATTTGAACTATCAGAATATCAGAAAAATATTGAAAAAAACTTAACAGATAAAATTGGAGAAGAAATAATAATTTTTTTAAATTATTAGTGAATGATACTTAAATCTTTTGAAATAAATAAATTAAAACTAGATAGTTACAGTTTTTTTCTTTTTTATGGGGACAACGAAGGTTTAAAAGAAGAGATTATAAAAAGTTTATTTGAAAAAAACTACTCAGATAAAATTCACAGATATGAAGAAAAAGAAATATTAGATAATAAAAATAATTTTTTTGACAGTGTCCTTACAAAATCTTTCTTTGATAATGAAAAACTCATAATCATAAATAGAACAACTGATAAAATTAAAGAAATAATAGAAGACTTGATAGAGAAAGATCCTCCAGATATTCAATTTATATTAAATTCAAAAAACCTTGAAAAGAAGTCAACATTACGAAAATTTTTTGAAAAAGAAAAATCGGTTATATGCTCTCCATTTTATGAGGATAATAATCAAACTTTAAATTCTATAATTAGTCAGTTTTTTAGAAATAAAAAAATTCCTGTATCACAACAGGTAATAAATGTTTTAATAGAAAGAAGCAGGGGTGATAGAAAAAATTTAAATAACGAATTAGCTAAAATTGATAATTTTTCAATCAATAAAAAAAATATAAATCTTCAAGAAGTAATTGAGTTAACGAACCTTGCTGATAATTATAGTGCTGCTGAACTTGTAGACCAATCCCTTGCGAAAAATACTAGGAAAACTGTTTCTATTTTGAATGAAAATAATTATTCAGATGAGGATAGTATAATAATAATTAGAACGTTATTAGCAAAACTAAAGAGACTGTTAAAAATTCATGAACAGCTTGGTGAAAAAAACAACATCGATCAAGCAGTTTCCTTATTTAAGCCACCTATTTTTTGGAAAGACAAATCTCTTGTAACACAACAAATAAAGTCTTGGGGGAAAATGGAATTAAAAGATTTAATCTATGAAACTAATAAGATTGAATATTTAATCAAAAAAAACTCCACTATAGCAAAAATTATATTGTCAGATTTCATAATTAGTAATTCTAAAAATTAATAATTAGATTTTATAATTTCTATTAATTTATTGAGTTGATCAAGGTCTTTATATTCTAACACCAAAGACCCTGTATTATTTTTTTTATTTTTAATTGAAACATTCAATCCAACTTTATCTGTAATGGAAGATTCTAAAGCTCGTAAATTTGTATCTTTCGATGTCTTGAAAGATTGCTTTTTTATCTTAAAAATTTTTACAAAATTTTCTGCTTGTCTCACGGACATACTCTTTTCAACTATTTTATTAGCAACAAATTCTGCATTCGTTAATCCAACTAAAATTTTTGCGTGACCTGGAGATAGTTTTTTTAATACAATTAATTTTAAAACAGTTTCTGGCAAACCTAATAACCTCAAAAAGTTAGTTATATGACTTCGGCTTTTTCCAACAAATTGGGCTACTTTTTCTTGATCATATGAAAATTCGTCAATAAGTCTCTTATAACCACTAGCTTCCTCAATTGCATTTAGATCATGTCTTTGAACATTTTCAACAATAGCGAATTCTAAAGATTTTAAATCATCAGCTTCAGTAATGACTACAGGCACCTCGTGTAGTCCTGCTTTTTGTGCTGCTAACCACCTTCTCTCTCCTGCAATTATTTCGTATTTTGAATTGTTGTCGCTTGATTTTCTAACAATAATTGGCTGGATAATGCCTCTTTCTTTTATTGAATTTGTTAAATCTTGCATACTTTCTTCATCAAATATTTTTCTTGGTTGGAACCTATTACTTACCAACTCGCTAATAGATAATCTGTTAATATTGCTTTCTATTTTTGTTTCACCAATTAAGGATGACAGTCCTCTTCCCAAACCCTTCTTAATTTTATTTGTATCCATTATGCTGCACTCCCTCTTTTCTGCTCTTGGTTAATAAATTCATCTGTAAAGCTAAAATATGATTTACTTCCAGGGCATGATTTATCATAAATTAAAACTGGTAGACCATGAGATGGCGCTTCTGACAATCTAACATTTCTTGGTATAATGGTAAGGTAAACTTTGTCTTTAAAATAGTCTCTTGCTTCTTTTTCAACTTGAGCCGAAAGTCTGTTTCTCTTATCATACATGGTCAAAAGAATTCCTCTTATCTTTAATTCTGGATTTAAATTCACTTTTATTCGATCTATAGTTTTCATCAATTGTGTTAGGCCCTCTAGTGCAAAGAATTCTGTTTGCAATGGTACCACTAGTGAGTGAGAAGATACTAAAGCCATCACCGTAAGTAGACTTAACGATGGTGGACAGTCAATAAGTATATAATCATAGACTCCTCTAGAATCATTTAAATAAGCGGTTAATTCGCGTTTTAAAATGAAGGCTCTCATGTTGTCATCAGCAGTTTCGGCCTCAAGCCCAGACAAATCAACATTAGAAGTTATGATATCTAAATCCTTGAACTTTGTTTTTCTAATTACCTCAGAAATTAATTTTGTTCCGTTTAACACACCATAAATTGTGTCTGTTGAATTTTCTAAATTAGATAAGCCGAGCCCTGTTGTGGCATTTCCCTGTGGATCTAGATCAATTACTAAAACTTTTTTTTCTTGTTGAGCTAAACCAGCTGCAAGATTAATTACAGTTGTTGTTTTTCCAACCCCACCCTTTTGATTTATTATAGATATAATTTGCATCTTAATTTTTAATTTTTTTTTTAATGTTTCTTATAATTAACAGAAATGACTCATCGCTTGTAATACTTTTTTTTTTTTTAAAGTCAAAGTCCCAAATTTTTAATGATTCTTCTAAAATTTTTTCCCCATTTCTGCCCATAAACAAAATTAAATTTTCATAATTCTTAAAATTTTTATAAACTAATTCCAAAACTATCGGCAATGGTTTAAAGGCTCTTGCCATTATAGTTCCTGACTCTAGATTTTGTGCCTCAAAAATATTCTCCTGTATCACTTCTGTATTTAATTTTAAATCTCTGGATACTTTTCTTAGAAAAGAGCTCTTATGGTGGCTTTTCTCATATAAGTTAGTTTTTATTGAGTTTTTAAGATTTTTTATCATAATTGATATTATTATACCAGGCATACCTCCACCTGTTCCAATATCTGTTATTATATTACTATTTAAATCAACAAATTCAATTATTTGTGCCGAGTCTACTATGTGGCGCTCTCTGATAACATCATTTTTTGCCGTTTCTTTGCTAATTATGTTAATTTCTTCATTCTGTTTTTGAAGCATTGCAACAAAGCTTTCAAACCCTATAAACGTTTCACGTGAAACATTAAGATCTTTTAATAGTGGGTATTTTTTTAAAAATTCTTCCATTAAGCTATAAGCTTAATAGACCTTCTTTTTACATGTGACAACAAAATATATACAGCAGCTGGCGTTATACCGTCTATTCTGAGTGCCTGACCCATAGTTTTGGGTTTTATTAGTTTAAATTTAGCTTTTACTTCATTTGAAAGTCCAGATAGGTTATCATAATTAACTTTATCTGGGATTATTAAATTTTCGTCTCTTTTGAATGCTAATATATCTGCTTTTTGTTTTTTAAGATAACCCCGGTAATGAGCATTTATTTCAATTTGCTCATCTATTTTTTTTCCAAAAAAAGGTATGTCAGGCCAAATTTCTCTTATTTTTATCATATTAACACCTTTTTGAGTTAATACTTCATTGGATTTCCTTAAAATTCCATCTTTTGCAATTTTTATATCAAAATTTTTAATTTTTGTTGGAGATATAGATGATTCAGACATTTTTTTTGTTATTATTTTTAATTTAGATTCTTTATCTTTAAATATATCCTCTCTTTCTCTAAATATTAAACCAATCTCAATACCCTTATTTGTTAGTCTTTGATCGGCATTATCTGCTCTTAGGCTTAGTCTATATTCTGCTCTTGAGGTGAACATTCTGTAAGGCTCTGCTACACCTTTCGTTACTAAATCATCAATCATAACTCCAATGTATGCATCCGACCGATCTAAAATAAATGGCTCCTCCCCCTTAAAAGATAAGGCTGCATTTATCCCTGCAACCAATCCTTGAGCTGCAGCTTCCTCATAACCTGTAGTCCCGTTTATCTGTCCTGCAAGATACAAATTTTTTATTTTTTTTGTTTCAAGAGTTAAAAATAGTTCTCTAGGATCAATATAGTCATATTCTATAGCATACCCTGGTCTGATTATTTTAACATTTTCTAAACCACTGATATTGTTACATATTTCTTGTTGTACTTCCTCGGGCAGAGAGGTAGATATACCATTTGGGTATATAGTATGGTCATTTAGCCCTTCGGGCTCTAAATATATTTGATGTCGGTCCTTATCGGCAAACTTTACTATTTTATCCTCTATTGAAGGGCAGTATCTTGGTCCAACCCCCTGGATGCTTCCAGAGTACATAGCACTTCTATTTAAATTTTTTTGAATTATTTTATGAACCTTTTCATTCGTGTAAGTCATTCGACATGAAACCTGTTTGTTCAAAGTTTTTTTAGTTAGAAAAGAAAAAAAATAAGGATCGTCATCTGCAAACTGTTCTTCTAGATTGTCATACTTAATTGTTCTTGAATCTAATCTTGGTGGCGTTCCAGTCTTGAGTCTTCCTATCTTGAAGTCATATTTTTCAAGTTGTTCGCTTAAACCCGTTGAGGGTTTCTCATCAAACCTTCCAGCAGGTGTTCTCTTATCACCGATATGAATAAGACCATTTAAAAAAGTACCCGTTGTTAGAATTAACTTACCACATAAAATTTTTTTTCCTGACTTTGTTTCAAAACCACTTATAGTGTTTTTATCAAAAATAAATCTTATTACTGGGTCAGAATAAATACTTAAATTACAGTAGTTTAAGAGTTTTTCTTGCATAAATTTACGATATAATGATCTGTCTGATTGAGTTCGAGGCCCTTGGACAGCAGGACCTCTACTTCTATTTAATAATCTAAATTGTATACCTGACTTATCTGCAACCTCTCCCATCACACCATCCAGAGCATCTATTTCTCGAACAAGGTGACCTTTACCAAGGCCTCCTATTGCGGGGTTACAAGACATCTCACCTATGGTTTCAATTTTGTGAGTAAACATTGCAGTGCTTACTCCAAGACGTGCAGAAGCTGCTGCAGCTTCACAACCTGCATGACCTCCGCCAATAACGACTACCTCAAATGACAAATCATTTTTCATAACTTAAATTTATAACCCATATGAATATTTACAAGCAGACAGTATTTTTTTAATTGATATATTTTTAACTAATTTGCACTGCGTATCATAATAAAAAGTGCTTAATAAACCATATATACCAATGATAATAGTAAAAATAAGCTAAAAACCTTCTTAAAAGTGGGATTATTTGCCAATACAAAAATCGTTGAAAATACTACCTAATATCTCCTCAACGTCGACTTTTCCAACTATCATTCCTAAATGGCGAGTTGCCAGACGAAGATCTTCAGCAGCTTTATCAAAATTTTCTGCATCATTTTTTTCTTCAAAATTTTTTAAGTAATTTAAACTTTGTTCGAGATGCTGTCTGTGTCTTTCACGAGTGATCAAAATATCTTCACTTGTAATAAATTTATTTTTTAATTTGTTTTTAATTTTAAGAATTAAATTTTCTATGTTTAAATTATTTTTTACTGAAATTAAAACATGTTCATGGATTTTTAATTCTGAATTTAAATCTTTATTCATAAGGTCTGATTTATTAATTACTAAAATTGCATTTTCATCCATCTGTTCTTTTAAAATCCCTTTAAAATCAAGGCTTTTTGCATCTATAACAATAAGCTTTAAGTCTGCATCCTCAGCTTTTTTGAGTGCTAGTTTTATTCCTTTTTTTTCTATTTCATTTTTAGAGTCTCTTATTCCTGCGGTATCAGAAACTACAACCGGATAACCATCGATATTTAGATGTGTTTCAATTACATCTCTAGTCGTACCGGCTATTTCTGACACGATTGCAACATCTCGATTAGAAAGATGATTTAGCAAACTAGATTTTCCAGCATTGGTCGGTCCTATTATTGCAATCTTAAATCCTTCACGAATTCTTTCTCCAACTCTCTGATCATCTAATATTTTTTTAATATCTATAATTGCTTCATTCGAAATTGTTTTAATATTTTTTAAAATATTTTCTGGTAAGTCTTCATCTGGAAAATCTATTTTTGCTTCAACGTGTGATAAAATTTTTAAAAGTTTTTCTCTTAACTCATTAAATTTGTAAGCAGATTTTCCATTCATTATTTTTATTGCTTGTTGTCTTTGAATTTCAGTTTCTGCTGAAATTAAATCAGCAATACTTTCTGCTTTAAGTAAGTTTATTTTTCCATTTTGAAATGCTAACTTTGTAAATTCACCTGGCTCGGCCAATCGACAATTTTCTACTTGTGAAATAGAAGAGTGTAGAGCCTCAATTACTGCTTTGCTTCCATGTATATGTAATTCGGCCATATCCTCACCTGTGTAGCTCTCAGGACCAGGAAACCATAATATTATGCCTTCATCAATAAGCTCAGAAGTGTTGATTTTATTGATTTTTCTTAACGTGGCAACTCTTGGCTCTGGGATTTTTGTGCTAGTTAATAACTGTATTACCTTTTTAGTATCTACTCCTGAAACTCTAATAATTGCTATACCAGAAATTCCAGGTCCTGTTGATAGGGCATAAATTGTCATACTAATATTATAACTTCTATTTTAAGGTTCTGTAAAACTTTAAATTAATAGGTGAGGGTCGGTGCTATGCTGGCTTATTCATTGAGCTAAAGAAATCTGCATTACTTTTTGTTTCTTTAAGTTTTGAATTAATAAATTCAATAGCGTCCATGGTTCCCATGGGGCTGATAATTCTTCTTAAAACGTTCATCTTTGAAAGATCGTCTTTGTCAAATAAAAGCTCTTCTCTTCTTGTTCCAGATTTAGTTATATCGATTGCAGGGTAAATTCTTTTTTCTGCTATTTTTCTATCAAGAACAGTTTCACTATTTCCAGTTCCTTTAAATTCTTCAAAAATAACCTCATCCATTCTCGATCCTGTATCAATTAATGCTGTTGAAATAATCGTTAAAGATCCACCTTCCTCAATATTTCTTGCAGCACCAAAAAATCTTTTGGGTCTTTGTAGTGCGTTCGCATCTACACCACCAGTTAGCACTTTTCCCGAACTTGGGATTACAGCATTATAAGCTCTACCTAATCTTGTGATTGAGTCCAATAAGATTACAACATCTTTTTTGTGTTCTGTTAATCTTTTTGCTTTTTCAATAACCATCTCAGCAACAGCAACGTGTCTTGAGGCTGGTTCGTCAAACGTGGAACTTATAACTTCACCCTTAACTGTTCTTTGCATGTCGGTTACTTCCTCTGGTCTTTCATCGATTAGCAAAACCATCAAATAACTTTCTGGATAATTTTTAGCGATTGAGTTTGCAATACTTTGTAAAATCATAGTTTTACCAGCTTTAGGTGGTGAAATAATTATTGATCTTTGACCTTTTCCAATTGGACTTACAAGGTCTATTAGTCTTGGAGTTAAATCTGGTTTTTTTTCTATCTTAGTTGTTTCAATCTCCATCACCATTTGTTGGTCAGGATAAAGGGGGGTTAAATTATCAAAAGCAATTTTATGACGAGCCTTTTCTGGTTCTTCATAGTTTATTTTACTTACCTGTAATAATGCAAAATATCTTTCACCTTCTTTAGGTGCTCTCACGGGACCTTCAACTGTATCACCAGTTCTTAATCCAAATTTTCTTATTTGACTTGGACTTACATAAACATCATCTGGTCCAGGTAAGTAATTTGATTCCATCGCTCTTAAAAAACCAAACCCATCTTGTAATAACTGCAAAACTCCAGCTCCAGTTATTTCCTCTTTCTCAGCAACTTTTTTTAATATAGCAAATAATATTTCTTGCTTTCTAAGTGTGCTAGCATTTTCAATGCCTAATTTTTCTGCTTGGATAATTAATTGTTCAGATGATTTTAATTTAAGTTCTTGTATATTCATGAGTAGGGGGGGTTAAAATTTTTGTAAGATGTAATAAATATATATACTCTTTAAACTATTACAAGCTTAGATGGGCTTAAAAACAACAATAAAAACAATCAAAATAAGCAATATTGTTGGTACTTCATTGATTATTCTAAAAAACTTAGAAGATTTAGTA
>Ga0307986_10000321_pt1 | contig 35475 bp, 34 predicted proteins | sample EllFjometageno82_FD_203170 | JGI IMG/M metagenome (GOLD analysis project Ga0307986, IMG submission 203170) | Marine microbial communities from Ellis Fjord, Antarctic Ocean - #82 | ecosystem: Environmental > Aquatic > Marine > Unclassified | place: Southern Ocean | collected 2014-10-09 | reverse complement strand
ATAGTTTCTGAAAAATATTTAGAGCAAACTAAAATAACACCATCTTTTTTATACAATCATATTTTTAAAGGTCACTTCAATATACTTGCTACTGCTAGTTTGCGATTTGCTATAGAAGCATTTAACCATCAAGATTTTAAGGCTTTAATGGAGCATAAAGCACAAATTACTTCAGCTGTTAAGGCTCGTTTAAACTCATTACAGTTAATAGCGCCCTGGGTAATTGAACGACCCTCTCATAGTAGTATTTTCAATATACCTGGAAATGAGTTTTTATTTCATAAGTTACAAGAGAATAAAATTCATTGTGCCTTAAGAGGAAATGGAATTCGTATTTCTTTTCATTATTACAATCAAATTAGCGAATTAGATACTTTAATAAAAGTACTAGAAAGTATCGATCGCTAAATAGCTACTTTTCCCTTAATTAATGGATGCGGATCATAGTTCAGTAATTCAAAATCATCATATGTGAAATCAAAAATATTTTTAATTTCTGGGTTTAATTGCATTACAGGTAATTTTTTTGGTAATCTAGTGAGCTGCTCATTTATCTGTTCAAAGTGATTTGAGTAAATATGTACATCACCAAAAGAATGTATGAAATCTCCTGCTTCATAACCACATACTTGGGCAACCATTAGTGTTAGTAGAGCGTATGAGGCAATGTTAAAAGGAACTCCTAAAAACACATCTGCACTGCGCTGGTATAGCTGACAGGATAACTTTCCACCAGCAACATAAAATTGAAAAAAAGCATGACAAGGCGGAAGAGCTGCTTTATTATTCGCAACATTTTCTGCAAAAGATCTATTAGTGTCAGGCATCACACTTGGGTTCCAAGCAGAAATGAGCATTCTTCTACTATCGGGATTAGTTTTAATGGTATTGATAACTTCTTTTATTTGATCAATACCTTCACTATTCCAATTGCGCCATTGGTGTCCGTAAACAGGCCCTAGATTTCCCTTTTCATCTGCCCATTCATTCCAAATTCGGACTCCATTTTCTTTTAAATAATTAATATTAGTAGTTCCTTTAAGAAACCACAAAAGTTCATGAACCAGAGATTTTACATGAATTTTTTTTGTTGTAACTAATGGAAAACCTTTTGATAAATCGAACCGCATTTGATGCCCAAAAATACTTTTAGTGCCCGTACCTGTTCTATCTGTTTTTTCTATTCCTGAGGTGTAAACTAGCTTCACCAAGTCTAAATATTGTTTCACAAATTTTTATTTATCTAAAAATAGTGTCATTTAAAGAAAATATTAGCCTGAGTAGATAAAAGGTTATAAAAAAAAATTAACAATGGACAACTTACCTTTTGCGATTAGAGAGTTCATCTCTTAGGCGTGCTGCTTTTTCATAGTCTTCACTAGCAACAGATGCGGTAAGCATATTTTTTAGTTTAGAGATTGATATTTTTTTCAAGTCTTTAATCTCTTCCTTTTTTTTGTTTTGTTCTGTATCAAAACCTGGAATCCATTTATCTTCAGAAATTTTTTTCTCTCGGGAAGAAACTGTTGTTGTAAATCCAGCTTTTTTTAAAATGGAGTCGTAAATAAAAATTGGTGCTTTATAACGTAATGCTAAAGCAATGGCATCTGATGTTCGAGAATCAATAATTTCCTCAATTTTATCGCGTTCGCAAATTAAACTTGCATAAAAAACACCGTCAACTAGTTTTTGAATAATTACTTGTTTTACAATAATTGAAAATCGTTCGGCAAAACTTTTAAATAAATCGTGAGTCAAAGGACGTGTCGGTTTAATTTCATGCTCTAAAGCAATTGCAATTGATTGCGCTTCAAAAACACCTATTATAATAGGAAGTTTTCTATCGCCTTCAGCTTCTTTTAAAATAAGTGCATAAGCACCAGTTTGAGTTTCGCTGTATGAGATTCCTTTAACGTTTATTTTCACTAACTTCATAGGTAAATTCGATGTATATTTTAATTAAAAAAAACTTCTAATTGAGTTGTATCTCTACAAACGAATATTTTCCTTCTTTATTGAGTTGAGTTAATAGATAATTATTGATTAAATTTGCACCTCAATGAATAAAATACATGAAGACCTTACAATTTAGACAAGCCATTGCAGAAGCAATGAGTGAAGAAATGCGACGTGACGAATCCATATACTTGATGGGAGAAGAGGTAGCGGAATATAATGGAGCTTATAAAGCATCAAAGGGAATGTTGGATGAGTTCGGTGCTAAACGAGTTATTGATACCCCCATCTCAGAGGCAGGTTTTTCTGGAGTTGGAGTCGGTTCTACAATGACTGGAAATAGACCTATAATTGAGTTTATGACCTTTAATTTTGCATTAGTTGGGATTGATCAAATCATCAACAATGCTGCAAAAATTAGACAGATGTCAGGAGGACAGTTCCCATGTCCTATTGTCTTTAGAGGTCCAACGGGCTCTGCGGGTCAGTTAGGTGCTACTCACTCACAAGCTTTTGAGAGTTGGTATGCAAATTGTCCAGGACTTAAGGTTATTGTTCCCTCAAATCCTTATGACGCAAAAGGATTGTTAAAATCTGCAATTCGTGATGATGACCCTGTTATTTTTATGGAGTCGGAGCAAATGTATGGTGATAAAGGAGAGGTGCCAGAAGGAGAATATACTCTTCCTATTGGCGTGGCAGAAGTTAAACGTACTGGAAAAGATGTAACACTCGTCTCTTTTGGAAAAATATTAAAAGAAGCAATTATAGCTGCAGAAGAACTTACCAAAGAAGGAATTGATGTTGAGATTATTGACCTAAGAACAATAAGACCACTAGATTATGCCACAATATTTGAGTCTGTTAAGAAAACTAATCGCTTAGTAATTTTAGAAGAATCATGGCCTTTTGGAAATATTTCTACTGAGATTACTTACCAAGTTCAAAATCAAATTTTCGATTATTTAGATGCACCAATTGAAAAAATTAATACAGCAGATACTCCTGCTCCTTATTCTCCAGTTCTTTTAAAGGAATGGTTACCTAATCATCAAGATGTAATTAAAGCAATAAAACGCGTAATGTATCATTAAAAAATTCAGACTTTACCTCAAAATCTATTCAAGGGACTAAGCCTTATTTTTTTAGATCTTCATTAGATTTTGAAACCGAGTTTGTTTTACTATTTTTACCACACTTTTCAAACAAAAAATTAAACATGGAATTAATTATAAAACTTTTACCTGCCTTTGGAATATTGGCATTACTATTTGTCTTTTTTAAGAACAATTGGGTTGTCAAACAAGAGGTTGGAAATGAAAAAATGGCAAGAATTGCCAAGAATATTGCAGATGGTGCTATGTCCTTTCTTAAGGCTGAATACAAAGTTCTTTCAATTTTTGTAGTAGCTGTAGCTATACTTCTTTACTTCAAAGGAAGCAATGAAGAAGGATCTAATGGAATGGTAGCAGTCTCTTTTATAGTAGGTGCTGTTTGTTCTGCTCTAGCTGGATTCATTGGAATGCGCGTTGCCACAAAAGCAAATGTAAGAACGACACAAGCAGCAAGAGCCTCTCTAGGCAGAGCTCTAGAAGTTGCTTTTGCTGGTGGAGCTGTAATGGGACTTGGGGTTGTTGGTTTAGGCGTATTAGGGTTAAGCAGTCTTTTTGCTATTTATCAAAATATTTGGCCTGGAGCCGATAATCTTTCAATGGTATTAAATGTATTGACAGGTTTTTCAATGGGAGCTTCTTCTATTGCATTATTTGCAAGAGTAGGAGGTGGAATTTACACCAAAGCAGCTGATGTAGGTGCTGACTTAGTAGGTAAAGTTGAAGCTGGAATCCCAGAAGATCACCCTTTAAACCCTGCTACAATTGCTGATAACGTTGGGGACAATGTTGGAGATGTTGCAGGAATGGGAGCTGATTTATTTGAATCATATGTAGGTTCAATTATTGGTACAATGGTTTTAGGAGCCTTTATTATTACACCAGATTTAAATGGTCTTGGTGCGGTATACCTTCCTTTAGTCTTAGCTGCAGTAGGTATCATTATGTCAATTATAGGGACTTTCTTTGTTCGTGTCAAAGAAGGAGGAAATCCACAAACTGCATTAAATGTTGGGGAATTTGGATCTGCTGGATTAATGGTAGTAGCCTCTTACTTTATTATACATGCAATGATTCCTGAATCAATTGAAGGATTACCGTCTGGAGCCATGGGAATTTTCTTAGCTACTATTGCTGGTCTTGTTGCCGGTTTAGGAGTTGGTAAAATTACAGAATATTATACAGGTACTGGTTCTAAACCTGTGAATTCAATTGTAAAACAATCTGAAACTGGAGCAGCAACGAATATTATCGCAGGACTAGGTGTTGGAATGATGTCAACAATGATACCTATTTTATTAATCGCTGCAGCAATTTTAGTTTCGCATCATTTTGCAGGTCTTTATGGAATTGCAATTGCGGCAGTAGGTATGCTAGCTAATACTGGAATTCAGTTAGCAGTTGATGCTTACGGTCCTATATCTGATAACGCTGGTGGTATTGCTGAAATGGCAGAACTCCCTAGTGAAGTAAGAGAACGTACTGATACCTTAGATGCTGTTGGGAATACTACAGCCGCAGTTGGGAAAGGTTTTGCGATTGCTTCTGCAGCTTTGACGGCACTTGCATTATTTTCTGCTTTTATGAAAGTTGCAAATGTAACAAGTATTGATGTTTCTCAACCACGTATTATGGCTGGATTATTAGTAGGAGGAATGTTGCCTTTCGTATTTTCAGCCCTATCAATGAATGCTGTCGGAAGAGCAGCAATGGCTATGATTGAAGAAGTAAGAAGGCAATTCAAAAATATCCCTGAATTAAAAGCTGCGCTTGTTGTAATGAAAAAATATGATTCTGACATGACCAAAGCAACAGATAAAGATCGTGCTATTTTTGATGCTGCAGATGGAAAAGCAGATTATCAAAAATGTGTTGAAATTTCAACTAATGCCTCAATAAAAGAAATGGTACTGCCAGGATTATTAGCAATTGCAGTACCTGTAGCTTTTGGATTTATTGGTGGTGCAGAAATGTTGGGAGGTTTATTAGCCGGCGTAACTACATGTGGTGTACTTATGGCAATTTTCCAGTCTAATGCTGGAGGTGCCTGGGACAATGCTAAGAAAATGATAGAGTCTGATGGTAGAAAAGGGTCTGATGCACATAAAGCTGCTGTTGTTGGAGATACCGTTGGAGATCCTTTTAAAGACACATCGGGACCTTCTTTAAATATTTTATTAAAATTAATGTCAGTTGTTGCGCTAGTAATAGCACCAAGTATTTCTATGAGTAGTGAAAATGTAACTGCTTATGTTAATGATCAGACGGAAGAAGCTATTGAATTAATAGTTCCTGGTTCAGATAAAGAAGAATTGATTACTATTAAAATAAATACTGAGAATAAAGAACAAAATACAGCTATTGAAGTTTCAATGAAAGGAACTCAAGAAGGAGTTTTTAAACACTTAGATGAAGTCAGCTCTGTAATAGATGATGTAATTGGAAATTAGTGGTTCTAAAATAGAGATAAAAAAAAAGCTGCTCAATGGGGCAGCTTTTTTTCATCCCTATTTTAATTTACGATCAACAGCTTCTATTATTGGAATAAGGTCTTTATTATTTCCAACAAAATCTAAGGAATCAACATCAATAATAATAAGCTTTGAGTCGTCGTAGCTACTAATCCAAGCCTCATAACGTTCATTTAGTCTACTTAAATAATCTATACTAATAGAACTTTCGTATTCACGACCTCGTTTGTGAATTTTATTTACCAAGTTAGGAATAGAACTTCTTAAGTATATTAAAAGATCTGGCCCTTGAATTAATGACTCCATTAATTCAAAAATTCCTTTGTAGTTGTTAAAGTCCCTTTGGTTCATTAGTCCCATTGCGTTGAGATTTGGCGCAAAAATATGGGCGTCTTCGTAAATTGTACGGTCTTGAATTACAATTTTTTTATTTTCTCTAAATGAAAGTAATTGTTCAAATCTACTTCTTAAAAAATAGACTTGAAGGTTAAAAGACCAACGCTCCATATGATTATAAAAATCATCTAAATACGGATTGTCAATTACATCTTCATAGTGAGGTTCCCAATTATAGTGTTTGGCTAAAAGTTCTGTAAGTGAGGTTTTTCCTGCCCCAATATTTCCAGCAATTGCAATATGCATTATTTATTTTTTTATAGAACTGCAAAGTAGTAGCTTTTTTGAAAAGAAAAAAGAGAAGCAAAGATTAAAACCAGCATTTTTTAAAAGTTAAATATTTGGATTTGTTTATGAAAAGTTTACCTTTGTGATATTAAACGAGGAAGGATTTGACTGATTGCAGCCTCGATAAAAATTGCTAAAACAGTGTTGCTTATTAAACAACCGTTTAAATCCTTCCGTAAAAGCAACATAAAAAATGCCATATTTTTTTACCTCAGAATCTGTAAGTGAAGGACACCCAGATAAAATTGCTGATCAAATTAGTGATGCTTTATTAGACAATTTTTTAGCCTTTGACCCCGAAAGCAAAGTTGCTTGTGAAACACTTGTAACTACTGGACAAGTAATATTAGCAGGTGAAGTTAAAAGTGCCACCTATCTTGATGTGCAATCTATTGCACGTGAAACTATCAATGCTATTGGTTATACCAAAGGAGAATATCAGTTCAGTGGAGATTCTTGCGGGGTGATCTCCTTAATACATGAACAGTCTCAAGACATCAATCGAGGTGTTGATCGAGAAGAAAAAGAAGCCCAAGGTGCAGGTGATCAAGGAATCATGTTTGGTTATGCAACTGCAGAAACCGAATCCTTTTCTCCCCTTGCTTTAGATCTTTCGCACAAGATTTTAATTGAACATGCAGCGTTGAGAAGAGAGAATAAAGGAATCACCTACTTCCGTCCCGATGCTAAATCTCAGGTTACCATTGAATATGATGATAACAACAAACCCTTGCGAATAGATACTATAGTTCTTTCAACACAACACGATGATTTCAATTCTGATGAAGTTGCCATGTTAGAAAAAATTAAAGCAGATGTTATTTTTATTTTAATTCCACGACTTAAGAACACTCTGCCTCAAGAAATCCAAGCTCTATTTGGAGACGATATTACTTATCATGTTAATCCCACGGGGAAGTTTGTAATTGGCGGTCCCCACGGGGATACTGGTTTAACAGGACGTAAAATCATAGTAGATACTTACGGTGGAAAAGGGGCACATGGAGGGGGAGCCTTCAGTGGAAAAGACCCCAGTAAAGTTGATCGAAGTGCTGCCTATGCAGCACGCCATATGGCTAAAAATTTAGTTGCTGCAGGTGTAGCAGACGAGATTTTAGTTCAATTGAGCTATGCCATTGGTGTTGTAGAACCCACTTCAATTAATATCAATACTTATGGAACAGCAAAAGTGCCACTTTCTGACCCTGAGATTGCTAAAAAAGCGACAGCCATATTTGATATGCGTCCCTATGCTATTGAACAACGATTAAAACTTAGAAATCCCATCTACTTAGAAACCGCTTCTTACGGTCATATGGGGCGCCAGCCTCTTACTATAAAAAAAACGTTTGAATCCCCATACAACGGAAAAGTATCGAAGGAAGTAGAACTTTTCACCTGGGAAAAATTAGATTATTTAGAAACAATTAAAAATACATTTCAATTATGAGTACTCAATTAGCAACAAAAGCTTTACATGCAGGACATGATTCAGCTAACAGTCAAGGTACCCAAGCGGTCCCAATATATCAAACCACATCCTATGTGTTTAAAGATTCAGATCATGCAGCAAATTTATTTTCATTAGCTGAACCTGGATTCATTTATACCCGTTTAAACAATCCTACCAATGACGTATTAGAACAACGTTTAGCAGCACTAGAGGGCGGTGTAGCTGCAGTTGCAACTGCCTCTGGTACTGCCGCCATTGCAACCACCCTAATGGTGATTTTGAAAAATGGAGATCATATAGTAGCTTCTAGTAGTCTATATGGCGGAACCTATAACTTGTTATCAAATACTCTCCCTCGTTTTGGAATCACAACTACCTTTGTAGATCCCGATTCTCCAGAAGAATTTTCAAAAGCAGTGCAACCCAATACCCGTGCATTTTTTGCAGAGTCTCTGGGGAATCCAAAATTAGACGTGTTAGATTTAAAAGTCATTTCTGAAAAAGCACAAGCGGCTAAAGTTCCCTTTATTGTAGATAATACAGTTGCTTCACCTGCTTTATTAAACCCAATTGAACATGGTGCAAATATTGTTATTCATTCACTAACAAAATATTTAACTGGGAACGGAACTTCTTTAGGAGGTATAATTATTGATGCAGGAACTTTTAACTGGGCCAATGGACTATTCCCTGAATTTACGGAACCCAACCCAAGTTACCACGGATTAAATTATCATGAAACTTTAGGTGCTATTGCTTTTATTGCTAAAGTTAGAATTGAAGGGTTACGAGATTTGGGAAGTGCCCCTAGCCCCTTTAATAGTTTTCAAACGATTCAGGGAATTGAAACTTTAGATATTCGAATGAAGAAACATTCTGAAAATGCCTTAAAACTTTCAGCTTGGCTTTCAACAAGAGATGAAGTTGCTTGGGTAAACTATCCAGGATTAAAAACTTCAAAATATAACGATTTGGCTCAAAAGTATTTACCCAAAGGACAAAGTGGAATTATAACTTTTGGATTAAAATCTGGCTTTGAAGGAGGTAAAAAAGTAGCTGATCACACAAAACTTTTCTCACTTTTAGCTAATATTGGAGACACCAAGTCATTGATTATTCACCCTGCAAGCACCACCCACCAGCAGTTAGATGAGGCAGCACAAAAAGCAACTGGTGTAACTCAAGATTTAATTCGACTCTCAGTAGGATTAGAGGATATTAAAGATTTAATGGAGGATTTAGAAATTGCTTTTACTCATTTATAATCTAATTTGATGGAAATCCAAACTCTTACGATTTCTCAATTCACCACAGCGACGGGAGCTTCTTATAACTCAATTAATTTGCATTATCAGCATTTTGGTCAAGCCATAGGAGCCGCACCCGTTGTATTGGTTAATCATTCTCTAACAGGGAACTCACAAGTTACAGGAAAGAATGGATGGTGGAATGAAATTATTGGATTTGGAAAAACAATTGACACTCATCTGTATTGTATTTTAGCATTCAATATTCCAGGTAATGGAACCTTGGAGCAAACTTTTTCCACTCCTGAAGATTTTCATACGGGAGATATTGCCTCTATATTCATTAAAGGCCTTAAAGTTTTAAAAATTGATGAGTTGTATGCCTTGATTGGAGGATCAATTGGCGGAGGAATTGCTTGGGAAATGGCAGTACAAGCACCATTACTTTCAAAATATTTAATACCAATTGCAGCAGACTGGAAGGCAAATGATTGGATTATATCAAATACTTTTTTACAAAAACGTATTTTAGAAAATTCTAAAAAACCTATAGAGGATGCTCGAATTCATGCAATGTTAACTTATCGTACTCCTCAATCTTTTGACTATCGTTTTGGTAGAACAAAAAATGAAGAACAGGGCCTTTATAATATTGAAAGCTGGCTTTTACATCATGGTAAAAAACTTGCAGATCGCTTTTTACTAGAAGCCTATGTCATGATGAATCACCTTCTTTCTTCTATTAACATTGAACGAGGGGGTAAATCGGCTATAGAGATAATGGAGAGAATCACAGCTGAAATTCATCTAATTGCCATTGACAGTGATTTGTTTTTTACGCCAACTGAAGATAAGAAAACCTTTGAAATGCTTAAATCTAGGAAGCAAAATATTTATTATCATGAACTTACTTCAATTCATGGACATGATGCCTTTTTAATTGAGAATGAAGCAGTTTCAGACATACTAACACCTTTATTTAACTCTAAAAATTAAAAAAAATGAAAATTTCATTAGAACGAATTGACGAAGAGTATCTATTCGAAGTAACTAACCAAAATGGACATAAAATACTTCTAGACAATAAATCCAAAGAAACAGGAGAGGTAAAAGGTGTAAGTCCAATGGAACTTTTACTTATGGGAATAGCAGGTTGCAGCAGTATCGATGTTGTGGCTATTTTAAAAAAACAAAAAATAAATCCAACTCTATTAAAAATGAAAGTAGAGGGATTTCGTCATGCTGGAGCGGTGCCATCATTGTTTTACCAAATTGATTTAGTCATTTATTTGGAAGGAGATTTTTCAGCTGAAAAGGCAAAACGTGCAGCAAAACTTTCTTTTGAGAAATATTGTTCGGTTTCTAAAACACTTGAACCTACGGCTAAAATTAATCATCGTGTTATTTTTAATGGAGAAGCGATATGAGTAAAATGCTTAAAGATAAAGCCATTTAGAGTGCCTTTTTTTTCATAATTACCATACAGAATAACTAATAATATTATGCAGATTGCAGAGTAGTGTGGTCTATGCCGTTAACTTCTTAAACAACTGCTCTAAACTTTGATTTTTTAATTGTAGATTTAAAATTTTTAAGCCATTATCGTGTGCAAAATCAAAGATAGCAGGGCGCATGTCTTTGGTTCCCTTGATATGTAATTCGTAATCAAAATCATGAGTATTAACTGCCTTTTGGATATTTGGGAGTTTTTCTAAAGCAATAATTTCTATGCGATAATCAAAACTAACTTGAATAATCTGATCTTGTTTGTTTCTTAATTGATCAAGTGGTTGGTTCAGTACAATTTCCCCTTTATTAATTATTATTACACGATCACAAAGTGCATCCACCTCTTGTAAAATATGGGTAGATAGTAAGACCGTTTTATTCTTTCCCAACTCGCGAATTAACTTACGTATGGACACTAATTGATTGGGATCTAAGCCTGTGGTAGGCTCATCTAAAATAAGTAATTGAGGATCATGTATTAATGCAGCTGCAAGACCTACACGTTGGCGATAGCCTTTAGAAAGCACTTGAATTTTTTTTTGATGATGATCTAGTAGCCCTGTTTTTTGAATAATCTCTTTATATGGTGGATTTTTTAGTTTGTAAAAACTACCCACATATTTCAAATACTCGCCAACATACATTTCATTATATAAGGGATTATTTTCGGGTAAATAGCCAATTTGTTTTTGAATGTTTTGGAGATCATTTTTTAAATCCAAGCCATTAAAGGAAATTTGTCCTTCCCATTCTTTGTAATAACCTGTAAGGATTTTCATTAGAGAAGTTTTTCCAGCGCCATTGGGTCCTAATAAGCCAACCACTTCTCCTTTTTTTAATTCAACCGAGAGTCCATTCAATGCTTTTACTGAACCGTAGCTTTTGGAAACATTTTGTAGAAGAAGTGACATTATATTTTTTATTTAAAGATAAGCGGTTTGTTTTTTTAAACCTTATGGGATCGTAAACTTTCTATAACAAAAGTTATTAAAATAATTCCACCTCCAATAAGACTGCTCGCCGGGGGAGTTTCGTTTAAAAAGAAAAAGGCAATGATAATACCAAAGATGGGTTGAATACTGTTCATAATACTAGCTGTAGACACTGTGAAATAGGTTAAGCAATTTAAAAACAAAGTATGTCCAATAGCTGTGGTCACAAGACCTAAAAATAATAAATAGGGAATCTGAGTTGTAAAGGTGTCTAGTGGATAAAACATCAGAACAGGAAAAAGAAGTATAATGGTAATTCCCATTTGATAGAACATAAGTAAAGAGCCATTAAATTTTTGTACATTTTTTTTAATAATTAAGTTCCGAAAGGCATATGCCAAAGCTGAGAATAAACCCATAAAGAGTCCCTTGGTTTGTACATTTTCATAATTAAAAGAAGGAACTAGCAGATAAATTCCAATTAAAATCAATGCCCCAAACATCAAATGAATTGGATGGAATTTTGTTTTAAAGAAAAGCGGTTCAAGAAAGACGGTCATAATAGGAAAAGTAAACATGGAAAGCATTCCAATAGCAACTCCACTCCATTGCAAGGCAAAAAAATAAGTTACCCAATGTAGGGTAAGTAAGGTCCCGCTAAAAATTATAGTGCTTCTGTTTTCTACAAACCCTCTTCTAATCTTCTCTTTTTTCCAATAACAATAAGCCCCTAAAACTAGAAAGGCAACAAAGGCTCTAGACCAAATAATTAATGGAGGTGGGAGAGGGATAAAACGACCCAGGGGTCCAGATGTACTGATGCATAACATTCCTAAATTGAGAATAAAAATGTTATAAAGATGTCGATTTTTCATTCTTAAAAATTGGTTTCAAAGTACTAAAATCTATAAATAACCCGATATAAAAAAATAGGATTCTTGTTAATCGATATGAGAGAGGAAAGGTATTTTTCCTTATTAAATATTTTAATTCATTGAATTTCAATTGTCATACCTTATTTTATTGGTTTGGCTTTACTTGGGATTAGTAAAAATATTTTTTATAATACTAACCTTAAAGGCAGTAAATTTAATCTAGTTTAAATAAAAAAAATCCTAAAAATTTGTTTTTGACAAAAGCAATGTTACTTTTGTTATGATTTAAAGTAATGATAAACACAAATTTCTTTTACTACAATAAATTTTACTACTTCTATTCGGAAGCAGATAGGACTTTGTAATATTTAGAATACGATATTTAAAAACAAAAAAGTCCTGATTTATCGGGACTTTTTTTTTGGGACAAATGAAAGAAAATACAAACGTAGCGATTCAAGGAGTCAAAGGATCTTTCCACCATGCGGTAGCAATGAGTTACTATGAGAAGTACATGTCTCTACTGGAATGCGAAACTTTCGATGCAACCGTTAATGCACTGATGGATAATTCTGCTGATCAGGCGGTGATGGCAATAGAAAACTCTATAGCGGGATCTATTATTTCAAATTACGCATTGATTGATCAAAACGATCTTCAGATCGTGGGCGAGTATTCACTTAGTATCCATCATAATTTGATGGCTTTACAGGGACAGAGTTTAGCTGATCTTAAGGAAGTGCACTCACATCCTATGGCTTTGTTGCAGTGTAAAGATTTTTTCAAAGACTATCCGCACATTCGTCTTGTAGAAGCGGAAGATACGGCCGATGAAGCCCGGCGTATATCAGAGTATAAGATTTCTGGAATAGCAGCAATTGCTAGTAAAGAAGCAGCAAAATTTTATGCTCTGGAAGTATTGGCCCCTTCCATTCAGACCATTAAAAATAATGTTACTCGTTTTGTGATTATCCAGAAAAAAGGAACTTTAGTCCCTCAAAAAAAAATCAATAAAGCGGCTATAAAATTCACCTTAGATCATCAGCGTGGAAGTTTAGCTGCGGTCTTGAATGTTATGAGTGATTGTCAACTCAACCTCACCAAAATTCAATCTTTACCTGTGATTGAAACCCCAGGGAAATATGCTTTTTTCGTAGATGTAACTTTTGATGAATTTGAATTTTACGATAAGGCACGAAAGTTAATTACCATTATGGCACCACAATTTAAAATTTTGGGCGAATACGCCCAACACACCAGATGATAGCAACTGCAAAGCGTTTAGCCAGTGTTCAGGAATACTATTTTTCCCGCAAGTTACGAGAAGTATCCCAAATGGTTCAACAAGGACACCCTGTAATCAATATGGGTATTGGCAGTCCCGATTTGGCACCCCACCCGGATGTGGTCAATGCCTTGTCAAAAGCGACGAAACATCCCAGCGCAAACATGTATCAAAGCTATCAAGGGCTTCCAGAATTACGCTCAGCGATTGCTGATTTTTACCAAAACCATTACCAAGTCACTTTAGATCCTAATACAGAGGTGCTTCCTTTGATGGGTTCCAAAGAGGGGATCATGCATATTTCGATGGCTTTTTTAAATAAAGGGGATCAGGTATTGTTCCCTAATCCTGGATATCCTACCTATGCTACGGTTACTAAACTTGTAGAGGCTGAGCCTGTATTGTATAATTTAATAGCTGCTAACCATTGGCAACCTGATTTTGAGGCCTTGGAAGTGCTGGACACTTCTAGAGTAAAAATCATGTGGATTAATTATCCGCACATGCCAACGGGCACAGAAGCACAAGCAGAAACCTTTGACCGATTAATTTCCTGGGCGAAAGCGCGTAATGTTTTATTAGTAAATGACAATCCTTACAGTTTTATTTTGACTCAAAAACCTCAAAGTATTTTGTCCCGTCCCGGTGCGATGGAAGTTGCTATGGAGTTAAATTCATTAAGTAAATCATTTAATATGGCAGGCTGGCGCGTGGGGATGTTATGTGGAAAAGCAGAAATAATACAAGCTGTTTTAAAAGTAAAAAGCAATATGGATTCTGGAATGTTTTATGGAATTCAACAAGGAGCAATCGCTGCATTGAATGCAAATGTTTCGTGGTTTGAAGGTCTGAATACCATTTACAGGAAACGCCGAAAATTGGTTGAGAAATTAGCTACAAAATTAGGAGCTGAATTTGATCCTAAAAGTGTTGGTCTTTTTGTTTGGGCAAAGTTACCAAAAGGGGAGATAGACGCTGAAACGTTTATCGATAAAATTTTACAGCATCAATATATTTTTATTACACCAGGAACTATTTTTGGAAGTCAAGGTGAGGGATATATTCGGTTTTCATTGTGCGTTCCAGAAGCTACTATTGAAGAAGCAATAAAACGTTTTGAATCATGAAAATAGGTATAATTGGTTTGGGTTTAATAGGTGGTTCTTTTGCTTTAGCAGCAAAAAAATTTAATGTTGGAGCAAGTATTTATGGACAAGATAATAATCCAAAACACATGGCGGAAGCATTGATTTTAGGGATTATAGACCATCCTCTTGAGGTTCATAATCATGCCTCAATGGATGTTATACTTTTGGCAATTCCCGTAGATGCATGTCTTACTGTTGTTCTCCCCCTTTTGGATCAGATTAATGATAATACTTTATTATTAGATGTCGGGTCAACCAAAGCAGCTATATGTAGGCATATAGAATTACATCCCAAACGCAATCAATTTTTAGCAACACATCCTATTGCAGGAACAGAATTTTCTGGTCCTTCTGCTGCTTTTGCAGAATTATTCGTGGAACAAGCTCAGATTTTGTGTGAAACTAACAAAACGCGTCCCGATCTTTTGGAATGGGCGGTTCAGTGGTTTAGGAATATGAATATGGAAATACATGAGATGGACCCCGAAGCACATGACAAGCATATTGCTTATGTCTCCCATCTTTCCCATATTTCCTCGTTTATGTTAGGGAAGACAGTAATTGAAAAAGAAAAAGATGAACGGGCTATTTTTAAAATGGCTGGGAGTGGATTTGCCTCTACTGTTCGATTAGCAAAAAGTTCACCCGATATGTGGACCCCTATCTTCAAACAGAATAAAGAAAATATACTAGAGGTTTTAAAAGAATACATCTCCAATTTGGAGCATTTTGAACATCTTTTAGAGTCTGATGATTATGATCAACTTTTTAAACAAATGAAAAACACCAATACGATTAAAACAATTTTGGCAGGAATCAACGAAAAAAACATAACCAAACAATAATTTAAATAATGGAAAACAAAAAAGAAATGCGCCAATGGCTAACCGATTTTGGCTTAGATCATCCCTTAGTGATCGGCGGACCTTGTAGTGCAGAAACCGAAGAGCAAGTATTGAAAATTGCTCACGAATTGAAAGACACCGATGTAACGGTTTATCGTGCTGGAATCTGGAAGCCTAGAACGCGTCCCGGAATGTTTGAGGGAGTGGGTGCTATTGGTTTAGGATGGTTGAAAAAAGTAAAAGAAGAAACTGGCTTATTGACGGCTACTGAAGTGGCAAATAAAGATCATGTGAAATTAGCTCTAGATAATGATGTCGATATCCTATGGATAGGAGCTCGTTCCACAGTTAGCCCATTTATAATGCAAGAAATTGCAGACGCGTTGGAAGGAACAGATAAAATTGTTTTGGTAAAAAATCCAGTAAACCCTGATTTGGCTTTGTGGCTTGGAGGTGTTGAGCGTTTATATACAGCAAATATTAAAAAGTTAGGTTTAATTCATCGTGGATTTTCAACCTATGAAAAAACAAAGTACCGTAATATCCCTGAATGGCAAATTGCGATTGAGGTCAAAAATAAATTTCCTGATTTACCGATGATTTGTGACCCTTCTCATATTGGTGGAAAACGAGATTTGATTTTAGACATTTCTCAAACTGCATTAGACTTGAATTTTGATGGCTTGATGATTGAAACCCACTGTGATCCAGACAATGCTTGGAGTGACGCGGCGCAACAAGTTACTCCCAAGCGCTTGGTCAAAATAATGAAGGACTTAAAAGTTCGGAAGAAAACAAACGATGAAGAAGCATATCTTCATTCTTTAAATAATTTAAGAGCTCAGATTGATGTTGTAGATCAAACGCTTTTAGATACCTTGGGCAAACGAATGAAAACTGCTGTAGAAATAGGTACCCTTAAAAGAGATAATAATGTTGCAGTTCTTCAAAACAAACGCTGGAATGAGATTCTTGGTAAAATGATTTTAGAGGGACAGGAACGTAATCTTTCTGAAGAATTTATTTTACGGGTGTTTAAAGCGATTCACCAAGAGTCAATTAATCAACAAGAAAAGATTATCAATTCATAAAGAATTAAATAAAATACATTCTTAAAATCAAATTTAATTATGGATTTACTTCAATTAATGCGAAAGGCAAGAATCTTGTTGGAGCCCCATTGGATTCTGGCCATAGGAGTTTGTTTGGTCTATGGTTTGGCTGTAGCTCTTCCTGCCGAACTCAATAGCTATGGAGAGATGGTAAGTTTTTTACTGGCAGGCCCACTTCAATTAGGCTTGTGTTTTTTCTTTTTGAATCTGGTTAGAGGCGAAGAAACACGTTTTGAACTTTTATTTGAGGGATTTAAACCCTTAGGCACCGTATTGTTGTCCCATACTATTATTACTTTACTTACGCTTGTTGGAATGGTTTTACTAATTGTTCCTGGGATCATAGTAGCTTTAGGTTTTTCTATGACTTATTATATCATTGTTGATGATCCCGAGATTTCTTTTCAAAATGCTTTAGAAAAAAGCTGGAAGCTCACCGATGGCAATAAAATTGAATTATTGGAGTTAAACTTACGTTTTATTCCATGGTATCTTTTAGGTTTATTGTGTCTTATTGTAGGAGTTTTTGCCGTTATTCCTTGGCATAATACTACCCTTGCACTATACTATCAGGATTTGAAGAAGCGACCAATACGTATTTGATTTTTTAAAGCATGAGTAAAGATTTAAATTACCTCTATTCTGAAAAAGAAGAGTGGTTGAATATTATAACCCACGCTTTTGGATTATTATCTAGCTGTATAGCCTTACCCATACTTATATATAAATCTTTTGATTATGAAGGATTTTGGAAGCCAGCCAGTTTGGTTATTTATGGAGTTAGCTTGATAGTTTTGTATGCTGCCTCAACTTTCTATCATTCGGCTAAAGATCCCAAGCAGAGAAGAAAATTGAACATTTTCGACCATGCTGCTATATATGTTTTGATTGCGGGAACTTATACCCCATTTACCATTATCATTCTGGCAGGATCTTTAGGATGGTATATTTTTATTTTTACCTGGACCTTTGCTCTGATTGGGATAGTCTTAAAATTATTTTATACTGGAAGGTTTGAGAAACTTTCTACTATTATGTATGTCCTTATGGGGTGGCAAATTATTTTTGCTATTAACCCTTTGATGGAAAAATTTCCTATTCAAGGAGTAAAACTTCTTTTCTTGGGGGGTATTTTTTATACTCTGGGAGCACTAATGTATTTAATTAAAAAAATCAATTATAATCACGCAATTTTTCATGTGTTTGTGCTTTTGGGGAGCTTATGTCACTTTTTGAGTGTTTATAGTTTTTTTTAAGGTTTATCTCCAATTTCGATTTTTGTTACGGGTGTTATTAGATTTATTGCGATTTTTATTTCGGACTTGCGGTTTTTTTAATAGCGAACCCTCAACCACATCGGCACCATCCATAAAAGGATGTTCTCCCATGCGAGGCACTTGTTGTTTGATGAGGTTTTCAATATCCTTTAAATAAGGCCGTTCGTCTCCCATACAAAAAGAAAGCGCAATTCCACTAGCACTAGCACGACCAGTTCTGCCAATTCTATGAACATAGGTTTCAGAAACATTAGGTAAGTCATAATTAATTACCAGGGCCAAATCATCTACATCAATTCCTCTGGCAGCAATATCTGTTGCAATAAGTACTTTTAAAGATCCATCTTTAAAAGCTCCTAATGCTTTTTGACGTTGAAGTTGTGATTTGTTCCCGTGAATTGCTGCTGAATTGATGTTTGCATTATCTAAAACTTTTACAATTTTATTGGCTCCATGTTTAGTGCGAGAGAATACTAGTACAGAATCGGAACTTCGGCCCTCTAAAAGATGTATTAATAATTTTGGTTTATTATTTTTACTAACAAAATATACACCTTGTTCAACTTTTTCAGCTGTCGCTTGTTGAGGTTTTATAGTTACTCTTTTAAAATCACCCAACATTTTTTGCGACAATTCTACAATACTTTTAGGCATGGTGGCAGAAAAAAATAAGGATTGTCTTTTTGAGGGTAGTTTGGCAATAATTTTTTTAACATCATGAATAAATCCCATGTCAAGCATTTGATCGGCCTCATCTAATACTACATATTTTAAGTCACTAAATGAAATGTACCCTTGGTTCATTAAATCTAATAATCGTCCAGGAGTAGCGACTAAAACATCAACCCCTTGTTGGAGACTCGCTACTTGCTTAGATTGTTTTACACCACCAAAAATCACTGTATTTCGAAGGTTAGTAAATTGACTATAAGCTGTAAAATTTTCAGCAATTTGAATAGCAAGCTCCCGAGTGGGAGTTACAACAAGAGCTTTTATTTTTCGTTTTCCTCCTTTATTATTTTCTTTGAGTAAGTGGTTTAAGATAGGTATACCAAACGCAGCTGTTTTTCCAGTACCTGTTTGAGCAACACCTAATAAATCATGTCCTTTTAAAAGAATAGGAATAGCTTGTTCTTGAATGGGAGTGGGTTTTATGTAGCCTTGATTCTCTATGGCTTTTAAGATGGAATCTTCAAGGTTTAAGTCTTTAAATATCATATATATAATTAGGATGTAAAGTACGCTTATATTTTTGGGCTTTTACTTTTGTGTTAAAACCAATAAAAAAAAACCGCTATTTGCGGTTTTTTTTAAAAGAGTTTTTTCTTTATTATTTCACCGCATTGGCAATACGTCTTATGGCTTCTTGAATATTCTCAACTGAAGCGGCATAAGAAATTCGAATACAATTATCATTTCCAAACGCTTCACCTGTAACCGTAGCCACATTTGCTTCTTCTAATAAAAAAAGGGCAAAGTCACTGGCATTGTTTAATGTTTTTCCACGCAATATTTTTCCGAAATAGTAGGAAATATCTGGAAATACATAAAAGGCCCCTTCTGGTTCGTTCAATTTAAATCCTGGTATAGCTCTTAATAATTTAATTATCATAACGCGTCTTTCTGCAAACTCGTCAATCATATATTTAATTTCACTAACAGGAGCTTCTAAAGCCGCAATAGTAGCTCGTTGAGCAATACAATTTGCACCAGAGGTTATTTGCCCCTGCATTTTATTACAGGCTTTGGCGATCCACTCAGGGGCACCAATATATCCAATACGCCAACCAGTCATTGCGAAGGCTTTTGCAACACCGTTTACTGTTATGGTGCGATCGTATAATTCCGGAATTGCAGCTATGCTAAAATGTGCTGTTCCGTAATTAATGTGTTCATATATTTCATCTGAAAGAATAAAAACATCAGGATATTTTTCTAGTACTTTTCCTAAGGCACGGTATTCTGATTCTGTATAGATTGATCCACTAGGATTATTTGGAGAGTTAAACATCACCAATTTAGTTTTAGGCGTTATGAAAGCTTCCAACTGTTCTGGGGTAATTTTAAAATCTGTTTTTATAGATGAAGGAATGATAATAGATGTTGCTTCTGCTAAGGTTGCAATTGCTGAGTAACTTACCCAATAAGGCGCAGGAAGTAATACCTCATCTCCCGGATCTAAAAGCACCAAGCATAAGTTTGCAATTGATTGTTTTGCTCCTGTCGATACTACAATTTGTGAAGGTGAATAGATTATTTTGTTGTCTCGTTTAAATTTAGCACAAATAGCCTCTTTTAAATCAGCATATCCATCTACAGGGCTGTAAGAATTGTAGTTATCTCTTACCGCTTGTATAGCAGCATCTTTTATGAATTCAGGAGTATTAAAATCGGGTTCACCCAGACTTAAGCCAATGATATCAATCCCTTTATTTTTTAATTCTCTGGCTTTTGCTGCCATGGCAAGGGTTGCGGAAACAGGCAGACTGTTTATCCGGACTGAAAGTTGGTCCATGATTATTGTTTAGGTGGGTTGTACTCCCATTTGTTTTAAAAACCTAAAGTGCGAAAGTATGGCACTTCGAGTTGTTTTATATTCGTTGTAGGGTAAATTAAATTCTTGAGCTGTTTTTTTTACAATTTCAGAAATTTTAGTATAATGTACATGGCTTATATGTGGAAAAATATGATGTTCAATTTGATGATTTAATCCCCCAGTAAACCAATTAACAAATCGATTTTTATTAGAAAAATTTACAGTTGTTAAAAGTTGATGAATCGCCCAAGTGTTTTTCATTGTCCCTGAAGATTCTGGCATTGGCATTTGAGCATCTTCCATTATGTGGGCTAGTTGAAATACTAGGCTTAGGATAAGTCCAGCTATGTAGTGCATAACAACAAACCCTATTAAAACAGACCACCATGGTTCATTTATTAAGATCATAGGTATAATAATCCATACACTCCAATACATTACTTTAGTTATAAATAAGCCTAACCATTGAAGACTAGGGCGTTTGCTATTGACATAAGAAAGCTTTTTTTTCATATACCTTTTCATTTGTTGGAAGTCTGCAAAAATAGCCCAATTAATAGTCAATAATCCATATAATAAAATTGAATATAAATGTTGAAATTTATGATGGGGCATCCATTCAGCGTGCCTTGAAAAACGAATTATACGTCCTGCCTCCAAGTCTTCATCATGTCCGTGAATATTCGTGAAGGTATGGTGTAAAACATTATGTTTTATTTTCCAATTGAATACATTCCCAGCTAAAAAATAGATACTACTTCCCATAATTTTATTTATCAAAGGATACTTTGAGAATGACCCATGATTACCATCATGCATTACATTCATTCCAACACCTGCCAATCCCACTCCCATTGTAATTGCAAGTAACAGTTTGTACCAGAGACTTATGTTTAGCACGATCATTAGTACATAAGGTGTAATAAAAAGAGAGAACATGATCACTGTCTTAAGATAAAGTTTCCAGTTCCCAGTTTTATGCACTTTTTTTTCTTTGAAATATTTATTGACACGCTGGTTTAGTGTTTTGAAAAATTGTTTTGGGTCTTTTCGAGAAAATCGAAGGCTTTGTGTAGCTTGCATAAAAAATATTATTCAGTAAAAATAGTCGAAAAAATATTCTAATCAAAACATCACCGTGGATAAGCTCATAGAAATATTTCCTTCACTTTCAGCTTCTCAAATAGAAAAGTTTAAAAATATGCCTATTCTTTATGAAGATTGGAATTCAAAAATTAACGTGATCTCAAGAAAAGACATCAATTTTTTTTATGAACGGCATCTATTGCATTCTCTAGGAATCGCCAAAGTAGTGCAATTTTTACCAAATGCTAAAATTTTGGATGTTGGAACTGGCGGTGGTTTTCCAGGAATTCCATTGGCTATTTTGTTTCCACAAACTCATTTTTTTCTCATCGATAGTATTGGAAAAAAGATAAAAGTAGTAGAGGAGGTTACAGCAGCATTAGAGTTGAAAAATATTTCAGTTTCAAAAATACGTGCAGAAAATTTTAACGAAAAAGTTGATTTTGTGGTAAGTCGAGCTGTAACAAAAATGGAAGTTTTTGTTCCTTGGGTCAAAAAAAATATTCGCTCCACCCAAAAGCACTCGATTAAAAATGGAATACTATGTTTAAAGGGCGGAGATCTTACTCAAGAGCTTTTTAAATTTCCAAAAGCACAGCAGTTCGATTTAGCTCAACATTTTAATGATGCTTTTTTTGAAATGAAAAAGGTAGTTTATGTTCCTTTATGAATACACTTAAAGATGACCTCTTCTTTTCTTTCGAGGTTAGTGTTTGATTTTATCCTAAATACGGATAGCGATAATCAGAAGCTGGCACAAAGGTTTCTTTAATTAATCTTGGGGATACCCATCGCATTAAATTTGCAGCAGACCCTGCTTTGTCATTAGTTCCAGAGCCTCTAGCACCACCAAAAGGCTGTTGGCCAACAACAGCTCCCGAAGGCTTGTCGTTAATATAAAAATTACCAGCTGCGTTTTCTAATGCAGTTAAAGCTTCCTCTAATGCATAACGATCTTGAGAAAATACAGCACCTGTTAGAGCATATTCAGAAGTTTTATCAACTAATGAAAGGGTTTTCGACCATTCTGAATCTGGATAGATATAAATTGTTACCAATGGGCCGAACAGTTCTTTTTTCATAGTGGAGTATTGTGGATCTGAGGTTATTACTACAGTAGGCTCAACAAAATATCCTTTACTATCGTCATAACCACCACCTGCAACAATTTCTGCTTCAGAATCAATTTTTACCTGTTCAATAGTACTTGCTAATCTATCAAATGCACCCTTATGAATAACTGCGGTCACAAAATTTTTAAAATTTTCCGGAGACCCAATTTTAATTGTTTTTAGATCAGATTTCACTAAGTCAATAATATCATTAGCAATTGATTCTGGTAAATAAACTCGTGAAGCTGCAGAGCATTTTTGCCCTTGGAATTCAAAGGCACCTCTAATAATTCCCGTAGCAACTTCTTTTGGATTTGAGGATGGGTGAGCGATAATAAAATCCTTTCCACCTGTTTCCCCAACAATTCTGGGGTAAGAGCGATAGTGACCGATTTTAGCGCCAATTTTACTCCAAATATTTCTAAATACCTCTGTAGATCCTGTATAGTGAATTCCTGCAAAATCTTTACTTTCCAAAACTGTATTAGTAATCATTTCTGGATCTCCAAACACCATGTTGATTACGCCATCTGGTAGTCCAGCCTCTTGAAATACTTCCATTAGAATATTTGCTGAAAAGACTTGGTGATCACTAGGTTTCCAAACCACAGTATTTCCCATCATTGCAGCACTTGCACTCAAGTTTCCAGCAATGGCTGTAAAATTAAAAGGACTCACCGCATACACAAACCCTTCTAATGGTCGGTAACTTACACGGTTCCAAACACCAGGTCCACTTTGGGGTTGATTTCCATAAATTTCTTGCATAAAGGCTACATTGAACCTTAAAAAGTCAATGTATTCACAAGCAGCATCAATTTCAGCCTGGTGAATGGTTTTCGATTGTGCAAGCATGGTTGAAGCATTTATTTTTGCTCGATATGGGCCGGCAATTAGCTCTGCAGCTTTAAGAAAAATAGCAGCTCTAGATTCCCAGGGCATTTGACTCCAAGAACTATGAGCTTGAAGGGCTTCACCAATGGCTTTATTGATGTGTGCTTTATTTGCTTTATGATAGACCCCAAGTTTATGTTTGTGGTCATGCGGCGGCTGCATAGAAGCAGTCTCCTCTGTTGTAATATTTTGGCTGCCAATGCGCATAGGAACCTCTATGGTTTCATTGTACATTTTAGAGTAGGTCGCTAATACGGCCACTTTTTCAGCGCTTCCTGGTGAGTAAGATAAAATGGGTTCATTAGTTGGATAGGGTACCTTAAAAACGCTATTTGCCATGTTTTTTTTATAAAAGTATAGATTTAAGCTTAAATGTCACCTACTAAAAAGCGGCTTAATTTAAAATGTAAGAAACACTTAACTTAAAGTTAGTAACCTCAGCACTGAATTTTTAGCATTAGTGAAATTAATCATTATATATTTTCCAGACATTGATCCATCATTTGAAGTGATAAGCCATACCGATTTATAAGAATAATTTTCCCCAGATTTTAAAATTGGTTTGACGTCTACAACACTATTGCCTTTGAAATAATGAAGTAGATTCTAGTATTTTCCAATGACATAAAACTAATTGAACGGTGTCTTTACTTTTCAATAGATATAGAATAGGTAAATGGATGCTGTTGAAAGGACTTTTTGGAAAAAATTTATTCAAACTTGGCTTCAAAAGAGATTTTAATCCCCTTTGTGACCTGCTTTATCAATGGTTATTATATTTTTAATTTAATAACTATTAATTTTGTAATTCAAAGGAATTTGCTTTTCCGACTCCTATTAATGCGTCATATTGCATTCCTATATTTCTATAGTAGACCAAGACTTGGTAGTCATTTTCTGTAAGTGCATGTGAATCGCTTATTGCATTTTTTTTAAGTTGACTACCTGATTTCATAATATATTTGTAATTGTAGAAACCCTGTTTTAAAAGAAGCAATCCTTCATAGATCTCTAGTGCAGGATTATAATACATTTTATTTTGATCGTTTAATTCATATGCATTAAAATTACCATAAATAAAGATTTCTTCTTCATTAAGGTTATAGTCTGAAGCTAAGCTGAAATATACATATCCGTAATCTGCCTCTGTATCAGAATTTCCAGGAACCATAATATTTCTTATTTCGTATTTTCCATTAATATCAGGTGCATACTCATAGTCATAATACAATCTAGGAATATCAATGTTTAAGTATGATTCGTAAAGAGAAGCTCTATTAATATAGCTAATGTTGGGGGTAGTAATGCGAAGATCTTTTGTGTCAAAATAAAAATATTCATTTCCACCCTCAAATTGTGATGGAAATTCATAACGATATTCAATTGCTCTTCCATTAAAATATTGAGGTTTTAAATCAGTTATCATTCTGTCCCATTGTTGATTTTGAAGTAAGACCACATTAATGTTTTCTTTAGGATTTCTAAAGCTAATATTGTTAGGAATTATTGTGAAATGAACCGATTGATGGGTTTTGAAACGGTCCATGTTTTGTGTTCGAAAAACTCCTGCTTGAATTGAAGCTTGGGGGTCATAAATACAAAAACGTCTAGAAAACACTAGCTCATCATCATTAGAGTAGACCTCTAAAACATAATTTCCTGACACTTTAAATTGGATGTTATTATTGGGGAGTTCAAGTTGGTAGTGGGTATAGGTTTGTAAGGTATTGAATGATGTGGTGTATTTATCAATTCTGAGATTGTCAAAGCCTTCTAGAAATTCGTTTTTAAATAATGTAGACTGAGTCCAATCATGATTGTAAAAACTAAATCTATAGTAATAATCAGCTTCATCACTATTTAAATCATCAAATTTTAGCCGAAATTTTTCTCCTAATGCAACAATAGGAAACCCATCATTTTTTTGTAAGCCAGAAAACTGTACTGTTTTAATGAAGTCTTTAGCAGTATAATCTATTCCTTCTTGTGCATTACTAATAAATTGAATTCCGATGTTAAGTAAAACAATGAAGAGACCTTTTGTATTCAACATAAGTAAAGGTATACCTTCATCGTCGCTTAACCAAATTGAGTCCTTTTAATTAAAAAGATTAAACAATTATTTAGAATCAATATAAATAATACTTTTTCCTTTGGTTTTGGTTTAGAAAAAAGAGTGTTTATTAGTAAATTTGCATGATTTTTAGATTTAAATAATTTAATGAATATAAAAAAAGGTATTAGAACTCAAAGGGGAGCTAATCTGAATTTAAAAGGATCAGCTGAGAAAATAATTTCCAACAAAATTTCTTCCTCAACATACGCGCTAAACCCGGATGACTTTTTTGGGTTAATCCCAAAACTTTCAGTTAATGAAGGAGATGTCGTCAAAGCAGGTGACCCTGTTTTTTTTAATAAGAAAGAACCAAGGATTAAGATAGTGTCTCCAGTTTCAGGAACTATCAAATCAATCAATCGAGGAGCAAAAAGAAAGATTGAACAAATTATTATTGAATCTGATGGTAATAATGAGATGCGTTCACACAAAGTTGACCAATGGGAAACTCTTGGACGAAAAGAATTAATATCACTTTTGTTAGAAAGTGGAAGTTGGCCTTTTATAAAGCAACGCCCATATGGGACCATCGCTAATCCTGATGATTTACCCAATGCTATTTTTGTTTCTACGATCGACACAGCTCCTTTAGGTGCAGATTTTCAATATATTTTAGAAAAAAAATATGATAATTTTAAAACAGGTTTAACGGTACTTAATTCATTAGTTGAGCAAGCTGTTTTTTTAGGAATTGATGCTGCTTTTTCAAAACCATTTGAAAATATTAAAAATGTCCAAAAATACACCGTTTCTGGACCTCATCCAGCAGGAAACTTAAGTTTACATATTCAAGAATTAAATCCAATTAATATGGGTGACAAAGTCTGGACTGTCAATGCAGAAGATGTTGCCAACATCGGAAACTTTGTATTAACAGGCGTTCAAGATCTTAAACGAACTGTTGCTTTAGCGGGGAGCGCTATAAAGTATCCGAAATATTTCTCTGTAAATATAGGGATAGAACTTTCTCCAATGCTTTCGGAAGTCACTATTACTGAAGATCAAGTTCGCTGTATTAATGGTGATGTTCTTTCGGGAAGCACTTCTTGTAAAAATGGATATTTAGGGTATTATAATAATACGGTTTCTGTTATTCCTGAAGGAAACGATTATAGAATGTTTGGATGGCTACCTTTTAAAGACAATCATATTTTGAGCCTTTCGAATACTTCTTTTTCGAAATTTTTTAACAAAAAAGGTTTTTCGGTAGACACAAATTTAAATGGTGAAGAACGCGCACTTGTTGTTACCGGTGAGATGGAAAAAGTTTTCCCATTAGATTTATTCCCTATGCAGTTAATAAAAGCTTGTATGATTGAAGATATTGAAAAGATGGAGGCTTTAGGGATTTATGAAGTAGTCCCTGAAGATTTTGGTTTAATTGATTATGCAAATACCTCTAAGTTGGAGGCACAAGAAATCATTAAACAAGGAATAGAGTTAATGATAAATGAAGTAGGATAAATAGATATACTTATGAATGCTTTAAGAAAACGATTAGATTCCCTTAAAAAACCTTTTGGAAAGGGACAGAAATTAGAAAAGTTTGCACCTGCAATTAATGCTTTCGATACTTTTTTGTTTGTACCTAATCATACAACAAAAAAAGGAGCTCATATTCGTGATGCTGTTGATTTAAAACGTACAATGGTTACTGTAATTTTAGCCTTGATGCCTGCCTTAATTTACGGAATTTATAATACTGGATATCAGTATTATTCTCAAATGGAAACCCCCTTTACTTTTATAGAAGCCTTTATTCATGGTTCTTGGAAAATTGTCCCTATGATTATTGTATCCTATGTAGTCGGACTCTCTATAGAATTTGGTTTTGCAGTCTACAGAGGTCATGAAGTAAATGAAGGATATCTTGTAACAGGATTATTAATTCCTATGATTATGCCCGTTGACATTCCGCTTTGGATGGTTGCAATTTCTACTGCTTTTGCTGTTTTAATTGCAAAAGAAGCGTTTGGAGGAACCGGGATGAATATTTTAAATCCAGCTCTAACCGCAAGAGCTTTTGCCTTTTTCGCTTATCCGACTTATATGTCTGGAAATAAAGTATGGGTTTCTGAAGCTAGTAATGTAGATGCTATTTCAGGTGAAACAATTTTAGGAACACTAGCTGCTGGGGGGGATGTAAACTACTCTATGTTTGAAATGTTCCAAGGTGCTATTCCTGGTTCCATAGCAGAAACATCTACACTTTGGGTAGCAGTAGGTGCTTTAATTTTAATAGTTACAGGCATAGGAAGCTGGCGAATTATTACTGGAGGAATTCTGGGGGCTGCTATAATGGGCTTATTGTTTAATCTTTGGGGTGCAAATGCTCTAATGAGTTTTTCTTGGATGAATCATTTGATTGTTGGAGGATTTGCTTTTGGAATTGTGTTTATGGCAACAGATCCGGTATCTGGAGCACAAACGAATAAAGGAAAATGGATATATGGTGTTCTAGTTGGAATTTTATGTATTATGATTCGCGTATTTAATCCTGCATATCCTGAAGGAGTAATGTTAGCGATCCTTTTAATGAATGTGTTTGCTCCAACTATTGATCACTATGTAGTGAATGGAAATATTAAAAAACGTAAAAAACGTTGGGCATTAGCTCAAGAACTTAAATCAGCATAACCATGAATAGAGATAGCAACGCTTACACCTTTTTATTTGCTACAGTGATGGTGCTTATAGTCGCATCTGCTCTTGCTTTTACAGCCACCTCATTAAAAGATTTACAAGCATCAAATGTCCGTAAAGAAAAAATGCAAAATATCCTGGCAACTATTGGTATAAAAACCGATCGTGAAATGGCAGAAACCTTATATAACAAATTTATAGTTGAAGAGCTTTCTTTAGTGACAGGAGGAAGTGTAGATTCTGATATAGACGCGTTTGAATTAGAATTGAATAAGGAAATTAAAAAGCCAGTTTCTGAACAGCGTTTTCCTTTATATGTTGCCAATGTCGAGGGTGTTAAGTCTTATGTTGTTCCTTTGAGAGGGGCAGGATTATGGAATGCCATTTGGGGATATATTGCTTTAGAAGAAGACAAAAACACTATTAAAGGTGCTGTTTTTGACCATGTTGGAGAAACGGCAGGTTTAGGGGCGGAAATTACACAACAATGGTTTCAAAATCGCTTTGTAGGAGAAAAAATTTTTGATACTGCAGGAAAATTAGTTGGTATTAATGTTTCGAAAACAAATAACGATCCTAAAGACCTAGATAAGAATGACCATGAGGTAGATGCTATTTCTGGTGCCACCATTACAGGTGATGGGGTAACAGAAATGATTACAGAGCGTTTGCAACATTATGTGCCTTATTTAAAAACAACAGCCATGACATTGGCTTTGAATTATAATTAAATGGAAGAAAAAACAGCTAATCCAGTAGAAGAGGCAACTATCCTCTTCGTGAACAAAGAGAAGGAACCTCTTTTTTCAAAAAAGAATCGAAAATTATTATCAGATCCTATGGATGATAATAACCCAATTACCGTTCAGGTTTTGGGAATTTGTTCTGCATTAGCTATCACAGTTCAGTTGAAACCGGCTTTGGTAATGAGTGTTTCTGTAATGGTTGTGATGGCTGCCAGTAATGTTATCATTTCATTGCTTAGAAATCTTATTCCAAACCGTATCCGTATTATTGTTCAACTTGTCGTTGTTGCCTCTATGGTTATTTTAGTTGATCAGGTGTTGCGAGCATATGCCTATGATGTGAGTAAAGAACTTTCCATTTTCATTGGATTAATAATTACAAACTGCATTGTAATGGGACGTTTAGAAGCCTTTGCATTAGGTCACGGTGTATGGAAATCTTTTTTAGATGGTATTGGAAATGCTGCAGGTTACGGTTTTATTCTGATAGTTGTAGCTTTTTTTAGAGAGTTACTAGGTTCAGGAAAATTATTAGGCTTTCAAGTAGTACCAGACGCACTTTATGAAATGGGATATGAAAATAATGGATTGATGTTGCTGTCGCCTATGGCACTTATTACAGTTGGGATTCTAATTTGGATTCAACGAGCACGTAACCGAAGTTTAATTGAAAAAAATTAAGAGAACCTCATGGAAGCATATTTAAATTTATTTATAAAAAGCATCTTTATAGAAAATATGATTTTTGCTTATTTTTTAGGAATGTGTTCTTATTTAGCAGTTTCAAAAACAGTAAAAACTGCAGTTGGACTTGGATTTGCTGTGATCTTTGTACTTGCAATTACTGTTCCAATTAACTTTTTATTAGATACTTATTTATTGCGCCCAGGTGCATTATCATGGTTAGGAGCTCAATACGCAGACTTAGACTTAAGCTTTTTAAGCTTTATAATGTTTATTGCTGTAATTGCCTCTATGGTCCAATTAGTAGAAATGATTGTTGAAAAATTTGCACCTGCTTTATATGGTGCACTAGGAATATTTTTGCCACTAATAGCTGTAAACTGTGCAATTTTGGGAGGTTCTTTGTTTATGCAACAAAAGGATTTTTCTGGCGTAGCAGAGTCTGCAGTATATGGATTAGGTTCAGGAATTGGTTGGTTGTTGGCAATACTTGCCATTGCTGCTATACGTGAAAAAATCACCTATTCTAATGTACCTGCTCCGCTTCGTGGATTAGGAATTACCTTTATAATTACAGGTTTGATGGCGTTAGGTTTTATGAGTTTTATGGGAATTAAATTATAATTTAAGAATGGATTATTCAGTTGTTTTAGCGAGTGTTATTGTTTTTTTAATTGTCACCTTTTTATTGGTAGGAATGCTTTTAGGTGCCAAAGCAAAGTTATTGCCTTCAGGTCCAGTTTCCTTATTGATTAATGGGGGGAATACTGTAGAGGTTTCCTCAGGAAGCACATTGTTAAGCACCCTAAGCAATAATAAAATATTTTTGCCCTCTGCATGTGGAGGTGGAGGAACATGTATTCAATGTAAGTGTCAAGTGATTGAAGGAGGAGGAGAAATTCTTCCAACGGAAGCACCACACTTTTCTAGAAAAGAAGTGGCAGAAGGATGGCGTTTAGGGTGTCAAGTTAAAGTTAAGCAAGACATGGTTATTCAAGTTCCGGAAGAAGTTTTTGGAATTAAAAAATATGAGGCTAATGTTCTTAGAAATTGGAATGTAGCTTCTTTTATTAAAGAATTTGTAATCGAAATTCCTGAGGAAATGGATTATAAAGCTGGTGGGTATATTCAAATTGAAATACCTGAATGTGAAGTTAAATATCAAGATATTGATATTTCTGCTCATCCTGAAGAACATCCTGGAGAGCCCGATAAATTTAAATTAGAATGGGACAAATTTAATTTATGGCCATTGAATATGAAAAATCCCGAAACAGTTGAGCGAGCATATTCAATGGCTTCTTTTCCTGCTGAAGGAAAAGAAGTTATGTTAAATGTTCGTATTGCTACTCCCCCTTTTGATCGCGTAAAAAACGATTGGAGCGATATTAATCCTGGTGTAGCTTCTTCTTATATCTTTTCTAAAAAAGCAGGAGATAAGGTTACCATTTCAGGCCCTTATGGTGAATTTTTTATTAATGACTCAGAATCTGAAATGTTATATGTTGGGGGAGGTGCAGGAATGGCTCCAATGCGTTCTCACTTATATGAATTATTCAGAACATTACAAACAGGTCGTAAAGTTACTTTTTGGTACGGCGGTCGTTCAAAAAGAGAATTATTTTATATCGAACATTTTAGGGCCTTAGAAAAAGATTATCCAAATTTTAAATTTTATATTGCTTTATCTGAGCCAATGAAAGAAGATAATTGGAACGTAAAAGATGGTTTAGAAGGTAAAGGAGACGGTTTTACAGGTTTTGTACACCAGGTAGTAATTGATAATTATTTAAACCATCATGATTCGCCTGAAGACATTGAAGTTTACTTTTGTGGGCCACCATTAATGAACCAGGCTATTGAACGTATGGCAGATGATTTTGGAGTTCCACCAGAGAATGTTCGTTTCGATGATTTTGGAGGATAAATTTAAAGAGGCCTTTTAAGCCTCCTTTTTATTTTGGAGATGCTATGAAAATATTAAATTTAGAGGATATTCACCAACTTGCTATGGGAGAAGTTGGCAATTATTTGGAGATTGGAGGATATGAATTTCTAGCGGTCAATTCACAAATTAAACGCTCTCCTCAGTTTGTTTGTGTAAAAGATAAAATTCTTTACTTTGTAATGGTTCAAGGTTGTTTATACCCAAATGCTCCTAGAGATTTTGATTTAATTAGGATGAATAAAGTCAAAAGTCATGCAAAAAAAAATAAAGCTAGACTCTTTTATGCAGGAGTTGGTTTTGCTCATGCCAACGATTATGAAAAACCTTTAATTAAAAATGATCCGTATGTGGTTAATTTCGTTGGACTCCAAACAATTATTTAGTGTTGTATTTTTAGGTCTATTTTTTAGCTGCCATCAGGAAGATCATCTCGTTACAAAACGTATTGAGGGTTATGCGCTTGGAACAAGCTATTCTATTTCATTTAATGCTGAAAATTTAGAAGAAACTTTTGTGGAACACAAAGTAGATTCTCTTTTTGCAGTATTAAATCAATCTTTGTCAACTTATATTCCAACTTCGGATATTTCAAAAATTAATAGGGGAGATAGTTTACTAGTTGTTGATGATCATTTTGTAACAGTATATAAACAAGCAACAGAAGTTTGGAATACTACTGATGGTTTTTTTGATCCTACTGTCGGTGCATTAGTTAATGCCTATGGTTTTGGTCCTGGCAAAAAGATTAATACGCTATCTACTCAACAATTAGATAGTATTTTACAATTTACAGGATGGGATAAAACAAAGTTAAGTATAAATAATACTATACTTAAGACACATCCAAAATTATATTTTGATTTTAACGCTTTAGCAAAAGGCTATGCAGTTGATGTCTTGGCTAAGTATCTAAGGCATCTAAAGGTTACTTCTTTTTTAGTAGAGATTGGGGGTGAAATTGTTGCCCAAGGTAAAAGTTTAAAATCTAATTCCTTTTGGAAAGTAGCCATTGATGATCCTCAACAAGGAGAAGACCGAACTTTTATTCAAATAATTACATTAGAAAATGAAGCTTTAGCCACCTCAGGGAATTACAGAAAATTTTCTATAAATGAAACTACTGGAGAACGATGGGTGCATTCCATAAACCCAAAAACAGGAAAAGCGATTCCTTCTAATATATTAAGTGTCTCTGTTTTAGCAGAAAATTGTATGAAAGCAGATGCTTATGCTACAGCACTTATGGTAATGCCTTTACAACAGGCTAAATTACTTATTGAAAAACAACCAAGTCTAGAGGCCTATTGGATTTTATCAGATTCGTTGGGCAGAGTAAAAGAGGTTTTTTCATCCGGCTTTTTAAAAGAGAATTAATAGGCTTATAATTATTTTTTAATTGCCACAGGAATTCGTTCCTGTTTTGGAAGGGCAAAGGATTCTTTTTCAACATTACTTAAACTAGCCAAAAAATCAATTCCTTCAGCCTTAAAACCAACAGATTGAAGTCGAAAGTAGTAATCTTTTCCATACACCCTTAAATGATCATATTGTCCAAAAATACGGGTTCGTTCTTTTTTATCTATAATAGTGTCATCTTCAAAAGTAATATCTCGGTTTTCTTCTAAAGGTACTTGTGCAATTAGGGTACCATCTTTTTTTAGAACTCTGTAAAGTTCGCTCATGGCCTTAATGTCATTGGGTATATGTTCCAACACATGATTACACAAAATCAAGTCATATTGATTGTCATCAAAAGGTAAATCGCATAGGTCTGCTTTAATATCTGCTAGAGGAGAGTGAAGATCAGTTGTGGTATAGTCCCATTTTTTCAGGTTCTTGAACTTTGTGTAAAATACTTGTTCGGGTGCTACGTGTAAAACCTTTAAGTTTTCCTTTAAAAAGGATGTTTCTCTTGTAAGGTAGACCCATAACAGTCGGTGCCTTTCTAAAGAAAGTGTTCCCGGGCATAATGCATTCTCACGATGTTTTCGATAACCATAGGGCAAAAACTTACGATAGGAACTTCCATCTATAGGATCTGTAAATCGAGTTCCTTTAAAGTAAAGTTTAATAAAAGGTCTAAACCAAATGCTCAGTGAAATTAAAAGAGGTCTAGGAATAAAATTTAATAACCATTTCATATGATTAAAGGTTCTTTTCTAAAGGGTATTTCTTCATTACTTTTAATACCTAAAGCCTCATAAATGTATTGAAAAGTTGAGAGCAGTTCTGGTTTTCCATCAATTAAAGCTACATCATGTTCAAAATGAGCACTTGCTTTGCCATCTGCGGTAAGAATGGTCCAACCATCTTTAAGTTGTTTTATTCTATGTGTACCTCCATTAATCATTGGTTCAATTGCCAAGACCATTCCTTCTTGAAATTTTTTGCCTTGCCCTCTTCTTCCATAATTAGGAACTTCCGGGCCTTCATGCATTATTTTTCCTAGTCCATGTCCAACTAATTCTCGGACTACACCATAACCTTCTTTTTCACAGTAATGTTGAATGGCATGTGCCATGTCTCCGATACGGTTTCCTTCACGGAATTTATCAATCCCTTTATAGAGTGAAGCTTTAGTAACTTTTAATAATTTTTCAACTGTTGAATCAATCTCTCCAACTGCAAAGGTATAGGCATGGTCACCATAAAAACCATTTTTTAAAGCTCCACAGTCAATAGATATAATATCTCCATCTTTAAGGGGTTCTTTACTTGGAATTCCATGGACTACTTGTGAGTTTGGACTCATACAAAGAGTATTTGGAAAATCATATAGGCCTAAAAATCCTGGTTCTGCATTATGGTCTCGAAGAAATGTTTCAGCAAGTCCATCTAACTTAAGAGAACTGACACCGGGTTTAATTTCCGAGGCTAACATTCCTAATGTTTTAGATACTATCAAAGCACTTTCGCGCATTAATTCAATTTCCTCTAAAGTTTTTAGTACGATTACCGCCATATTAAAAATTTGCGTATGAGTCCTCGTAAGGTAATTTTTTTAAAATTTTCGAAAAATCTTCTATAAGACTTTCAACAGGAAATTCGACAATTCTATTCAGTTCATCTCCATCTTCAATAAAAATAAGGGTAGGGATATTTAGAATATCAAATTCTTTTTCATAACCCAGTGGACTATCTTTATATTCAGAAATAGAATACATTTCAATCCGATCTTCTGATATTCCTAAAAGATCAAGCAGTTTAAACATGCCTCCTAATTCACGCTGAGTATCACCACACCAAGTACCCAAAAATAATTTAAATTCAAGGTTTTCGGCAAGAGGTAAATAGTTTGATGACCATCCTTCAGGTATTTTAATATTTTCATATTCAGGTTTAAACCAAGCCTGAAATTCGGGGAGGTTCAGATTGGCACGATTTACATAGCCAATTAGAACGGTTTCTCCTTCTTCTCCAATAATACTTTCTACATTAAGTGGTTGTTGGGGTGTTTTTTTTGGTACAGGATTTTTACAACTTATCAGAACTAACAATAAAAAGGTAAGGGAAGTTATAGTTTTCATTATCTGTTAATTAAAGACTTTTGAGTCATAGTCTTGGGTTGAGAAACATCTAATAAATCTAAAACAGTAGGCGCAATATCTCCTAAAATACCACCATTTATTTTCTTCTTTTCAGCATCTACTAATATAATTGGAACAGGATTTGTTGTGTGGGCAGTATTAGGGCTTCCATCACCATTAATCATCGTTTCACAATTGCCATGATCTGCAATTACAATGCTTACATAGCCAGCTTCAAGCGCAGTTTCAATAACAGCTTTCGCACATTCATCTACAA
>Ga0307986_10000320_pt1 | contig 35544 bp, 40 predicted proteins | sample EllFjometageno82_FD_203170 | JGI IMG/M metagenome (GOLD analysis project Ga0307986, IMG submission 203170) | Marine microbial communities from Ellis Fjord, Antarctic Ocean - #82 | ecosystem: Environmental > Aquatic > Marine > Unclassified | place: Southern Ocean | collected 2014-10-09 | reverse complement strand
TAGGTTCTTTAGTAATGTTAATTGGTGGTTACGCCGGAGAAGCTGGTTACGTATCAGCAATGGTTGGCTTCATAGTAGGAATGGCAGGTTGGATATACATTCTTTATGAAGTATTCTCAGGTGAAGCTGGAACAATAGCTGCTAAGAGTGGCAATAAATCTTTAATCACTGCTTTCAGTGCTATGAGAATAATTGTTACTGTTGGTTGGGCTGTTTACCCACTAGGTTATATGTTTGGTTATTTAACATCTGGTGGAGTGAATGTTGACTCACTTAACATTCTTTACAATGCTGCAGACTTTTTAAACAAGATCGCTTTTGGTCTTATTATCTGGGCTGTTGCAATGCAAAATACTAGTTCAAGATCTATCAAATAGTTTTAACTATTTTATTTAAGGGCGAGTTTAAACACTCGCCCTTTTTTTTTGCACATTATTTAAATCAATTTATTTTGAAAATATATTATTGATTTGAACTTTAGGTAGATTTTTTCTTAAGAGCTAATTTTGTTTCTTCTACACTTGAAATAAATATTTTGTTTAACTTATTTTTATCTAAAGAATTTTTTAACAAAGACTCAACGGAATTTATAGTAATTTTAACTGAGGCATTTCTAATATCTTTTAAAGCTTGTTTTTTCATTTGTTTAATTCTCTCTTCAGAGTTTTTTTTTCTATTTTCCATCTGACTATGAAATTCTTCATTAGTTCTTAACACATGTTTGTCAGCTTCATCTGTTGCGGTATCAAGCATAGCTTTAACTTCTTTTTTTGCATTGGTTATTTTTTTTTCATATTCACTTAAAATATATCTAGATTCTTCTTTTAATTTTTCAGCATCATCAACCTCATTCTTTATTGTAGTAATACCTTCGCTTAAAAAGCTGTTTATTTTTTGAGGTATATTAAAATAAAACAAAACACCAATAAAAATGAAAAATGAAACAGCAACCCAAAAAGTAGCATCTATAATCATAAATATTTATCTAAGTTTTTTTTGGTTGATTCTAATACTGCAGCCTCAATACTGCTTTGGTTAAGAGGCTCGCCCGAAACTTTTTCAATAATTTTTAAAGTCAATTCTTTAGATATAACCGATATGTTTGCTAGAGACTCTTTTTTTAAGCTTTCTATCTCTTGTTCTGCACCTTTGATTTCTATTTCTATTTCGTGTTCAATCTTTTTTTTTTTATTCTGTATTTCAGCATTTAATTTATTTTTACTTTCAAAAATTATTTTTTGAAATTCTTTTTTAGCATTTTCAATAATTATCTCGTACTCCTTAAGTTTTTGGTCTGCAATAGCTCTTAGTTCTTGAGCTTCATCTAGATCATCCTTAATTTTGTTCTCTCTATCATCAATATTTTCTTTAATTTTTGGAATAAACATTTTTGAAAGAATAAGATACAGCAAAGTAAAAATAAGAATTAACCAAAAAGCTTGTGATGCCCAATACGTCGGATCTAGCTGAGGCATTCCAACCTCAACTGCTAACAAGTTAGTTTGACTTGTTATAAAGATCCCGACTATTAGAAGAAATAATCTCATTAAATTTTAGACTATTACTTAAAATGCAAATAGTATTATTAAAGCTACTACCAATCCAAACAGACCAGTTGCTTCAGCTAATGCAAACCCTAAAAGTAAATTAGGAAATTGTTTTTGAGCTGCTGATGGATTTCTCATTGCTCCTGATAAATAATTACCAAAAATTATTCCAATACCAACGCCTGCTCCTGCTAATGAGATTGCTGCGAGACCCGCTCCAATCATTTTTGCTGCTTCTAACTCCATCGTTCCTCCTTTTTTTTTGTTAATGGTGTAAATTTAATGCATCATTTAAATAGATGCAGGTTAAAATTGCAAAAACATAAGCTTGTAAAAATGCGACTAATATTTCCAAACCAGTTAATGCTACTGAAAAACCAAGTGGTAACCAACCTCCTAGCATTCCTAAACTAATAACAAATCCTCCGAAAACCTTTAACATAGTATGACCAGCCATCATGTTTGCAAATAGACGAACCGAGAGGCTTACTGGACGACTTAAATATGAAATTATTTCTATTACAGTAATAAGAGGTAGTAAAACAATCGGAACACCACTTGGTACAAATAGCTTTAAATATCCAAAGCCATGTTTTAGAAATCCTATAATTGTTACAGCAATAAAAATAAAAATTGCCATTAGCAAAGTAACAATAATATGGCTCGTTACTGTAAAAGAGTAGGGTATCATTCCAAGCATGTTACAAAACAACACAAACATAAATAAACTAAAAATAAAAGGAAAATAGGGTTTTGCTTTTGATCCTGCGGTATCATTAATCATTTTTGCAATAAAATTATAAAACATCTCAGAGATTAATTGTAATTTATCTGGAATAATATTTTTTTCTTTTGTACCTAAAAACAATGTAACACAAATTGCAGTAGCACTTAGCAACATAAACAAGCTTGCATTAGTAAAAGACAGGTCAAATCCTGCAATTTTAATTTCTGGACCAATTCTATGAACCTGAAATTGATACATTGGGTTTGTTGCCATAAAAAATTTCCTAAATTAATCTTTTTCTTGCATTCTTTTTGCGACTTTAATTACATTTAAAATTCCTGCTACGGAACCTAAAAAAAAGAAAAAAATCATTAACCAAGGTTTAGTATCAAACCAATTATCTAAAATAAACCCAATTATTGTCCCAACTGCTACCGCTGCGACAAGCTCTGTGCCCAACTTAAAAGCACTACCCATAAAGGAGCTATTTTCTTTATTATTTAAGTTATTGGAATGCTTTTTGAGTTTTTCTTTTGCAATTTTTAGGCGAGTTTTAAAATCCTTAAAATCAGCCATTAACTAAGCTACTAACTCTTCTGCTCTCTCTAAATCAACAGCGACAAGTTGGCTAACACCTTTTTCTGGCATAGTAACACCATATAATCTGTGCATCCTAGACATAGTTAAAGCATGGTGGGAAATGATGATAAATTTTGTTTGAGTTGTTTTTATAAGTTCATCTAGCAAAGCACAGAATCTTGTGACATTTGCATCGTCTAATGGAGCGTCTACTTCATCCAATACGCAAATAGGGGATGGGTTTACCAAGAATACAGCAAAAATCAAAGATAAAGCCGTCAGAGCCTGTTCACCTCCTGACAAAAGTGTAATTGATTGAAGTCTTTTACCAGGGGGTGAAACAAGCATTTCTAAACCTGCCTCTAGCGGATCATCAGAATCAACTAGTTCTAATTTAGCACTTCCACCATTAAATAGCTTTGTGTAGACCTCATTAAATTTTCTATTAACTTTTGAATATGCGTTTAAAAGTTTTTCTCTACCTTTTTGATTAAGTTCATCAATAGATGTTTTAAGTTTTACTATAGCTGAATAAAGATCAGCCCTATCATCTTCCATTTTTTTAATTTCATTTTGATATTTTTTAGTTTCTACATCAGCCCTTAAATTAACAGAACCAAGAGCTTCTCTTTGTTTTTTAATTTTTTCTAAAATTGATACTTGTTTATCTAAGCTAGGGTAGTTTTCAGGAGTTAGCGTATTTAAATTTGAAATCGATAATAGATTATTTTCATCATTTAAATTTAAATCATTTTTAATAGAATAAATTAAATCTTTTTTTCTTTTTTCAATGCCCTCGATAGTAGCCTCACTCCTTGCTTTATTTTCGCGCAATATACTAAATTTTTCTTGAATTTCTTTTAAATTTTCATTTATCAAATTATATTTTGTCTCAGCTTTAATTAGTTCTGCGTTCAATTCTTCACTTCTTTTTTTGGTATTTTCTACATTTTGTATATTTTGACCTTTTGTTATTGCAATTTTTTCAGGATTTTTTTGATTTTCATTAATTTCAGTTTTAATTTTATTTTTTCTCTCATTGAGTTCTCTTATCATTTTATCAGAATTAGTTTTTAAACTTTTCCAGTTTTCTAGTTCAATATCTATATTTTTAATTCTTTCTCTTCTTTTGATAGAGTCACTTTTAATTGACTCATTTTTTCCATAAATTGAAGCATATTTTTCTTGAGAAGATGTTATCTGAGTAACTATTCTTTTTAATTTTTCAAAAAGATCTCTCGATAATTTTTTATCCGAATCAATGTAGCCTTCAATTTCATCTATTATTTTATCGAGTTTAGCCTGAAGACTTTGTAAGCTGGTTTTTGATTGGTCAAGATCTTGTTCTGATTTTAATTCAGTTTCTGAAATTTCTTTTTCAGTTTTCAATAATTCATTTTTTTCTTCAAGTATTCTTTTTTCATTAAAAGCAGAATCTAAAGATATACTTTTCTCTCTTTCTAAATCAGAGTCCAGTGTATCTAATGATTTTTGAAGTTTAACCTGTAAATTTTTAATTCTAGACTCCTCTTCGTCGAGATTAGATATTTCTAGATTAAGTTTTTGTAGCTTGGCTAAGTTTTCCATTTTCCTATCTCTTAAAGGAGCCAGTCTTTTATTTTCTTCGTCTAGTAACTGGTTATTATGGTTTAAATCTATTTTAACTGCACTCAAATCATCGTCTTGTTCGCTTAATTTTTCGGCAATAGCTGATTTATCTTTCTCAATAGTTGTTAGCTTAATATAAAATAAACCTGCTTCAATACCCTTAATTTCTCTCGAAATTTCTTTATATCTTGTTGCTTCTTCAGCCTGCTTTCTGAGACTATCAAGTTGCTTCTCTTGTTGTTTCCTTAGTTCGTCAGCTCGTTTTAAGTTGTTCTCTGCGGCCGCTAAACGTGCTTCAGCTTCTTCTCTTCTTGCGTGGATCCCAGAAATTCCAGCGGCCTCTTCCAAAACCGATCTTCGTTCAGCAGGCTTTGATGTAACTAAAGTTCCAATTCTTCCCTGGCTAATCAAAGAAGGAGAGTGTGCACCTGTAGAAAGGTCAGCAAAAAATGTTTGAGCATCTCTTGCTCTTACTTCTTTTTGGTTAATAAAATATTTAGAACCTTTATCTCTTTCAATTCTTCTTGTTATCGTAATTTCATCCAACTCATTATATTGCATCGGCCCATCTTTATCTGAATTTTCAATTTGTATCGAAACCTCTGAAATATTTTTTGCAGGACGGTTTGAAGTTCCAGAAAAAATTACATCTTCCATCCCTGATCCCCTCATACTCTTGGCAGATGTCTCGCCCATACACCATCTTAGAGATTCTACAATATTAGATTTTCCACATCCGTTTGGACCAACTATTCCAGTTAGACCTTTTTCTATATGGAAACTAGTCTTATCAAAGAAAGATTTAAATCCTGATATTTCTAATTTTTTAAATTTCATTATAAAAGCTTATCAATTGCTTTTTTAAAAGATTTATAATCTCTTTTTCCTTCATATTTTTTTTGGTTTAAATAAATTGTAGGTGTTGATTTCACTTTATAATTTTTTTGAGCTTCAATTCTCTCATTAAGTATTTTTTTCTCCAAGTCTTTATTTGCCAGACAGCTGTTCATTTGACCTTCTGTTAAGTTAAATTCTTTACCAATTTTTTTAATAGATTCATTTATAACTTCTATTTTGGAACTTGAAGTCCATTTATTTTGTTTTTTATAAATTTCAGTCAAAAAATTCATGTTTGATTGAGGGTCAACTTCGCATTGCAGTATCTTTTCTGCATTCAAAGCAGCAAGATCAAGAGGGAAAGCATGATGTTCAAATTTTACCTTACCAATATTTATATATTCTTTTTCTAAATTTTCATAAATTGCTCCGTGAAAATCTGCACAATGTGGACAGGTTAAAGAAGAAAAAACTTTAACGACTACAATGCTGTTAGAACTATCTTTACTTTGCTTTGTTTGATCACAATTTGCGATCATCAAAAATAAAGATATTAAGAAAATATTTTTAGTTATTTTTAGCATTATAAGCATCGATGAGTTTGTTTAATGATTTTTTAAGACCTTCATTGTTAATGTTATTCAATTTATTGTTATAATTTTTTTTTGCTTTGTTTAATGGCAGTGTTTGTTTAATTTTTTTTTTTTCTTGTATGATCTTAAGCTTAACTTCTTTAATACATTTGAAGCCAAAAAAACTATTAATCTTATCTATAATTTCTTGTTTGCCATATTCTACAATCAACTCATTTCCATGAATAACATTCAATACTAGAGTTCCATTGTTCATTTCTTTACCCATTTTTATTGTACTCGGATAACATGTGTTAGAAATGTCTATACCAACCATTTTAGTCCAGTTATCAATTATATTTGAAAAGTTATAATTTCCTTTTTTTAAGAGTTTTTTTAAGCCTCTAGGAATAGACCTAGAAAAAGGTCTTAAGCCTTGAATGAAAGTGTTGGTTTTATTATTGTCTTTTTTACTATGCATCTACATAATAATTTATCAAAAAATATTCTAGCTTGGTATGATAATAACCGAAGAGTACTACCCTGGCGTGTTAGTAAAAGATCTAAAAAAAAGCTTTATTACAGACTTTTGAGTGAATTTATGTTGCAGCAAACACAAGTCAAAACAGTTATCCCTTACTTTAAAGTTTTCTTACTTAATTTTCCGTCATTAAAGGCCTTATCTTTATCAAATGAAACCAAGATACTAAAGCTATGGGAGGGTCTTGGTTACTATAGAAGAGCAAGGAATCTTTTAGCAACTTCGAAAATATTAGTTAATGAAAATAACTCTAAACTACCAAAAAATTTAATTGATATTAAAAAACTACCAGGAATAGGTGACTATACCGCACATGCTTTAATGGCTTTCATACATAATCACCCAACGATCGCTATTGATGGAAACGTAAAGAGGGTATTTTCAAGAGTGCTTAATACAAATTCAAATAAAATAGATTTTAATAAACTAATAGAAATTAATAAAAAAAATTTATTTAAAACAAAAAGAAACTCAGATTTTGTAGAGGCGCTTATGGAATTTGGATCATTAATTTGCAGACCTAAAGAACCAGCTTGTGCCAAGTGTGACATCAAGAATATGTGTAAATATTTTAAATCTGATAAAAAATTTAAAAATATAAAAAAATTTAGACCAAAAATAAAAAATTATAATATATTTTGTTATATAAATAAAATGCAAAATAAAATTGCCCTAACAAAAAAACATAATTTAGGATTTTTAGATAAATTTTATTTACCTCCAATCAAAGAAACATCTAGTAATAAAAAAATAAAAAACTGGAATTTTCATTCAAATTTTAAAAACTCAATTTCAAATAAAAAATTAAATATTAATTTGTATTATAAGTTTTCCCTAAAAATACCATTACATCATCAATGGTTTTCACTAAAAAAAAATAAAGAATTTATTCCGTCGTTTACAAAAAAAATATTTAAGCAAATATCAAAAATAAATTAATGAAAAAAAAAATTGCAATTATTGGTGCTGGAATTGGAGGCCTTACTTTAGCGAACTTATTGCAAAAAAATTCAAACTTCGAATTTACTATTTACGAAAAAGAAGAAACTATAAACTTAGAAGAAGGGTTTGGAATTCAGCTTGCTGTTAACAGTGTTTCTATTTTAAATCAAATAGGCTTTAGCAATTTAAATAAATCAGAAATTTATAATCCAGCAAAGCTAGATTTTTATTCTAACGAAGATAAAATATGTGATCTGGATCTAAAACAATTTAATGGTGAAATAGAGAAATACACGACACTTAAAAGATCTTCTTTAATTAAATTTTTAAAAGATAAATTATTTTCAAATTTAATAAGATTCAGTAAAACAATTGAGAGAGTCGAACAAGATCAAGATATTACAAAAATAAAATTTACGGATGGAGACAGCAAGGAGGTTGATTATCTCGTAGTTTCTGATGGAGTATTTTCAAAAACAAAATCAATTATTGAAAAAAAAAATATTAAACCTGATTATTACGGCGCAATAGCTGTCAGAACTCAAATTAAAGCTAAAGATATATCTGAATTTAAAACTGACAATATTTCTATTTTTATGAGCTCTAAAGCCCATTTAGTATCATACCCGATTAATGATACCAGGGATATTAATCTAGTCTGTATTTTAAGAAAAAATCTTAATGAGAAAAAATCAATAAGAGAATTGATTGATAAAAATTTTCTTAAAAAAAACAAATATTTATCAAACCTCTTCCAGAATGATTTAAAATCTTGGCCTATATACACCTCTTCAAAACCTTTAAGATCTATATTAAAAAAAGTCTTTTATATCGGAGATGCTTTTTATACTTTTCCGCCTACTTTTGCTCAAGGTGCATCTCAGTCAATAGAGTCTGCCAAAGAACTTTATGATTTATTGATTGAAAAAAATCAGAATATAGAAAATATTTATTTTGAACAAAGACTTAAAAAAACTACAATGATTAACAAAAGGTCTAAGCTCAATTATTTTGTATTTCATTTAACCAATCCTATTTTAAAAGTATTGAGAAACGAGTTCTTGAAACGTTTAGTTAAAAATAAAAGTTTTATTAACAGTTATTTAGGAAAGATTTATAATTAGCTATCTTTAATTTTTTATTTACCTAGTATCTGAAATTAATCTCTGTCTTAAATTATCAATTAAAACCATTGAACCACCAACATTGCAATGCCAATAAGTCCAGCCATTGTAACTTTCAGTTCCCATTATTTTAGCAGCTACCTTATGGATAGAGCCTTCAGATTCTTTATATTTAATGCTTCCATCAACCATTATTTTTGCATTAAATTTGTTTTTAGGGTCAGATAAAACAGTACCAGGTTTAAGAATTCCCAATTCAACCAATGAACCAAAAGGTATTCTTGGTTTTGATCTGTTGTTTGCAATAGTATCTAGGTAGCTTTCTTCTAAAATTTTTGTTTTACTAATTCTATCACAAGCAACTTTAAAGTATTTTTTATCTTTTTCTATGCCGTAATACTTTCTGCCTAATTTTTTGGCTACTACCGCAGTAGTTCCTGTTCCTAAAAAAGGATCAAATATTAAATCATTTTTATTAGTTGTTGCTAATATAACTCTATGTAAAAGTGACTCAGGTTTTTGAGTAGAGTGTATTTTTTTCCCATTATTTTTTTTTAATCTTTCTTTTCCACTGCAGATTGGAAGCATCCAATCAGACCGCATTTGTAAATCGTCGTTTAAGCACTTTAAAGATTGATAGTTAAAAGTGTATTTTGATTTTTTGTCTTTAGAAGCCCATATTAAAGTTTCATGTGCGTTGGTAAATCTTGTACCTCTGAAATTAGGCATTGGATTATTTTTTCTCCAAATAACGTCGTTCAAAAGCCAATAGTCTAAGTTTTGCAAGTGATAGCCTAGACGAAAAATATTATGGTAAGAGCCTATAACCCAGATACTTCCATTATCTTTTAGAATTCTTTTGCACTCAATTAGCCAAGCTTTAGAGAAATCATCGTAATGTTTGAAGCTGTCGAATTGATCCCACTTGTCATCAACACCTTTTACTTTACTTGCGTCAGGTCTTCTTAAAGTTTCACCAATTTGCATATTGTAAGGAGGATCAGCAAAAACTAAATCAAAAGTTTTATCAGGAATTTTTTTTAACTCTAGAAGACTATCTTCGTTGACAATTTTATTAAAAAATGTTGACATATTTGAATTCAACTCTAAATTGAATCATGGGTCAAACAGTTTTCTTTTAAATAAGGTGTCTTTTGTGTTTTAAGCTCTTACTTCAACAACATGTTGTGTATTGGTTTAAATCCTTTTCTGTGATGGGAAGTAATACCAAATTTTTTTAATCCTTCCATATGAGCTTTAGTTCCATAACCAAAATTTCTTTCCCAAGCATAATGAGTAAATTTTTCTGATAATTGAATCATGAATAAATCTCTATATGTTTTTGCGATAATAGAAGCGGCACCAATACATTTAATCTTTTCATCTCCTTTAATAATTGTTTTATAATTTTTTAATCCACTTGGCGCAAAGGGACCGTCTATTAGGATCTGGTCAGGTTTTTTTTTTAGTTTATTAATAGCTCTTTTCATTGAAAGCAGTGCAGCTTGTAAAATATTGATTTTAAATATTTCTTCAACAGAAGCTGTACCAATTGCATAATAAGAGTTCTGTTTAATAATTTCTGCTATTTTTAATCTATTTTGAAAATTAATTTTTTTTGAATCATTAATTAAGTTTAAATCTATTCTATTATTAAGTATTACTGCAGCTGAAACAACGGGACCTGCTAAGCAACCTCTACCTACCTCATCCACACCAGCTATTATCAAATTATCTTTCAATTTTAATTTTTAGATCAATAATTTTTTTTTTAATCATTTTAAGATCTATCCACGATAATTTTTTTTGATCAGGCTGTCTCATTAAAAAAGCAGGATGAAATGATACAATAACTGAAGTTCTACAATTTCCTATCTTTTTATCAATCCATTTACCTCGAACATTAGATATAATTTTATCATTACCAATGATTGTATTTAAAGCGGTACTTCCTAAAAGAATTAAAATTTGAGGGTTTATAATTTCTATGTGTTTAATCAAGTAGGGAAGATAACGAGTAATTTCTTCCTGTGTTGGATTTCTATTCTCAGGCGGTCTATAGTTAACTGTATTAGAAATATAAACATTATCCCTATCTAAATTAATTGATAATAACATTTTATCTAATAATTCTCCCGTTCTACCTATAAATGGAACGCCCTCTAAATCTTCGTTAGCTCCAGGACCCTCACCAATAATCATAATTTTTGAGTCTGGATTTCCATCGGAAAAAACAATGTTAGTTGAACTATTTTTTAGTTCGCAATTTTTAATTTTACTTATTTTATCTTTAAGTTCTTGAAGTTTTTTATTTTTAGGTCCTTTGTTAGCTAAATTGTTATTAATTTTATATCGATTTATAGCTTCATTTTCATATATTAGGTTATGATTAATTAAACTATAATATTTAATTAGTTTTACTAATTTGGTATTAATTTTTTTTGTCATTTAAATAACTATGAAAAACTTAAAAGCTCAATTCAAGTTAATAATTTACCTTTTTTTATTATTAAACACTCCTAACATCCTTATAACAAAAAATTTAGATAAATTTTCTAACTCAAGAGATATAGCTAACTATTTTTCAGGTATTTTGTCTAAAAATAATTACCAATATAAAAAATCATATTACTATTTAAAATCATTAAATAACCTAGAAGATATTCACTATACTTATTCTCAGCATTATCAACATTCTTTGGTAGCTCTTGGTAAATTTAAAGAAGCAGCCAGTTATACAAAAAAATTAAATGATAAAAAGCTTGATAATTTTGAAAGCAATTTAATAAGCATAATTTATCATGTTGAAAATGAAGATTTTAAAAATGCCTCATTGTATTTGCAAAAATTAGAAAACAATAGTCAGCCTGGCACAGTTCGAGATTTAGTTTCAAAGTCTTTAAATATTTGGCTTAACTTTAAAAATATTACTGACCTTAGCTCAGGTCTAAAACTTCTAGACACTATTCCAAAACGATTTAATAATATGAAAAATATTCAAAAAACTTTTGTTTATTGCTATTTTGACTCACCTAAAACAGACAAAATGTTTAAGCAATTAACCATCAACCCTAATGTTGACTACTCAAGATATAATTTTTTTTATTCAAATTATTTAATTTCAAAATATAATGAAAAAAAAGCACAGGAAGTTTTAAGTTCTTCCCTTGAGCAAAATCCTAAAAATTTAATATTAAATCAATTAAAAAAAGATCTTATAAAAAAAAAATTTAATAATAAATTTGAATGTAAAAATACCACAGATGTAGTTGCTGAAATATTTTATGTTGTTGCAAATGCTTTGTCCTCACAAAATAATTATATAGCGTCTAATTTTTATTTAAATCTAGCTAAATATTTAAATCCAAACTTTGTTTCATACGATTCACTCTATGCAGAAAATCTTTTTTTAATTAAAGAATATGAAAAAGCTAAAAAAATTTATAATGAAATAAAAAAACAAGGATCAACTTATAACTGGTATGCCTCAAAACAAATTGCATCAATTCTTTCTGAACAAAATCAAAAAAAAAATTCAATAAAAAGCTTAAAGAGTTCTTTTAAAAGACTAGAAAACCCAACAATTTATGAAATATTTGATTATGCAGAATTTTTAAAAAATAATGATAAATATAAAGAATCGATTAATTATTATTCAGATGTATTGAGGTCCATTAATTCAAAAAATGCTCTTTATGGAAAAGTAGTAGATGGCAGAGGCATAGCTTACGAAAGAACCGATCAATGGGATAAAGCTGAAATTGATTTACTTAATTCATTAAACGCCTCCCCAAATGATGCTTATGCAATTAACTATTTAGCTTATTCTTGGATTGAAAAAGGAGTTAATATTAAAAAATCTTTAGCGATGCTTAAAAAAGCAAACAAGCTAAGACCAAATGATGGTTATATTATTGACTCTTTAGGTTGGGCTTTATTTAAGTTAAAACAATATAAAGAAGCAAAAAAACAACTAGAGTTAGCTGTTAAATTTATGGCCTCTGACCCAGTAGTTAATGATCATTATGCTGATGCACTTTGGATGAATAATAAATCATTGCAAGCAAGATATTATTGGAATTATGTTTTAAAATTAGAAAAAACAGAAGAAAAACTGAAAAAAGAAGTTAAACAAAAATTATTATTTGGACTTAAAAGTTAAATAACTGATGATCAAATCTTACTGTAAGATTAATTTATTTTTAAAAGTATTAAAAAAAAATAATGATGGATTACACGATATACAATCTACAACAATGCTTATAGACCTGCACGACAGTATAAAAATTAAAAAAATAAAAAAAAAAAAAGATGTAGTATTATTTAATGGACTTTTTAAAAAAAAAATAAATATTAACACAAATACAGTAACCACTGTACTAGCACTACTAAGAAATCAAAACATCATAGACTCTAATAAGAAATATAAAATTGTAATTAATAAAAAAATTCCTGTATTTGCTGGACTTGGTGGAGGCACAGGTAATGCTGCTGCTTTAATAAAGCACTTCTTTAAAAAAAAAATAAATAAAAAGAAACTAGAAATATTTGAAAAAAAGATAGGTTCTGATCTAAGATTATTTTTTTTTGACCATTCTTTTCAAAAAAATTTAAAAAAAATCGTCAAATTTCAAAAAAAATATAAATTTTATTTTTTATTAGTTTATCCAAATATTAAAAGCTCAACAAAAAAAGTTTATTCACAAGTAAATAAATTTAGCACACCTCTTAGGTTAGATCCCTCAAAAATGTTGACAAAAAAAATATATAATAATTTTTTAGTAAATGAAACTAATGATCTTCAGAAAATTGTCGAAAAAAAACACAAAAAAATTCAACCTATTTTAACTTTAATTAAATCGCAAAAAAATTGCTTATTTGCAAGGATGACAGGCTCGGGTTCTGTTTGTTTTGGAACCTTCGCCAGCAGAAAGCAAGCTAGTTTAGCACTTAAGGTTTTAAAGAAGAAATTTCCAGATTATTGGTGTGTACTTACAAAATCTATTTAATTGTTTATATTTATGGTATATCAAATCGATAATATTGGGGCATAGCCAAGCGGTAAGGCAGCGGTTTTTGATACCGTCATCCTAGGTTCGAATCCTAGTGCCCCAGCCAAAAAAATGGAAAAATTATCAATATATAAAACTTTTTTTTATAAAATAAAAAAAATATTTTTTCCTTTTTATAAGTCAAAAGATATTAAAAAATTATTTTACATACTTGAGAAAAATAGAAAAAAAAATGATCAAGTGGCTATGTTCGTTGGCGGATGCGTGAGAAAGTTTTTAATCGGTGAAAATATAGATGATATTGATATAGCTACAGTTTTTTCCCCCGAAGAAATAAAAGAAAAGTTTAAAGATTCAGAATTTAAAATTATAGACACTGGTATAGATCATGGTTCTGTAACAGCTGTTACTAATTCGAGTAAATTTGAGATTACAACGTTGAGAAAAGATGTCAAAACTGACGGTAGGCATGCAGAAGTTTCATTTACAGATGATTGGCAGCAAGATTCCGAACGAAGAGACTTTACTATTAATGCAATCTACATGGACGTAAGAGGAAAAATATATGACCCTCAAAATGGTATAGATGATTTAAATCAAAAAGAAATAAAATTTATTGGAGATCCCGTGTTAAGAATAGAAGAAGATTATTTAAGAATAATTAGATTCATTAGGTTTTCAATTTACTATAACTGTAAACAATCTGACCCTAAAACGATAGAGCTCATCAAACTTAATCTTATTGGTATTAAAAATATTTCCAAGGAACGAATTTTAAGTGAGCTCTATAAGATATTTCAAATAAAAAAAATTAACAACATATTAGAAAATAAAGATATTAAAAATATTTTTTCAGTAATTTTTCCGGAGCTCAAATACATAGATAGAATTGAAAATTTTTACCATTTACTTCAAGCAAATTTAGTAACTCAATCACCGGAATCAATTTTTTCTATTCTCTCGATAGATGAAAAAGATAATTTTGAATATTTTGCTCATAAATATAAAGTTTCAAATAAGTTAAAAAAAGACTTAAGCTTCATTACAAATAATTACAAAAAATTTAAAAATGAAAAAAATTATCTAAAAAAAGATCTTAAAAAAAATATTTACAAACTTAAAAAAAATAATATTAAAAAATTAATTGCTTTTATATATTGTGCAGATAAAACATTTTCATTTACCGCATTAAGTAAAATAATAAGTGACATTGACAAAGTAAACATTCCTAATTTTCCGTTTAATGGAAAGTACTTAATAGAAAAAGGTTTAGAAGATGGAAAAAAAATTGGTTTTGCACTTAAGGAATTAGAAAAAGAGTGGATTAAAAATAATTTTAATTTAAAAAGCGAAGAGGCTATTTCTATCGTAGATAAGGTGAAGAGATTACAAATATTGAATATTTAAAACTTCAAAAGTTTTCTCACCCGATGGTGTTTCAACTACCACCATGTCTCCAAGACCTTTACCTATAAGCCCTTTTCCAATGGGTGATTTGAAATAGATTAAATTTTTAGAGATATCAGCCTCATCTTTACCTACAATTTTATAAGTTTTTTTTTTATCTTCTAAATCTTTGACAGTTACTGTTGAGCCAAAAATTATATTACCATTATTCTCAATTTTTTTAACATCAATGACATTTGCTCTTGCAATAATATCATTTATTCCGATAACTCTACTTTCCATTTGTGCCTGCTGTTCTTTTGCGGCGTGATACTCTGCATTTTCTTTTAAGTCTCCATGAGATCTTGCTTCTGCAATAGCAGCTACAATTTGTGGTCTTTTAATATTTTTAAGTTGATCAAGTTCAGATTTAAGTTTTTCTAAACCTTCAACTGTTATTGGTTCTTTATCCATTTTATTTCCATTTAGCTTGAGGAGGCAAGGACATCAAAATTGATTCAGTATTACCACCTGAATTTAGTCCGAACTTTGTACCTCTATCATATAAAAGATTAAACTCAACATACCTTCCTCTCTTATATAGCTGTTGTTCTTTATCTTTTTTATTCCACATTAATTTATTTTTTCTAATAGCTGTTTGTTTTACTATATCTATAAATCCAATGCCAATATCTTGAATAAATTTAAAATTTTTTTCCCAATTTTTAGTTTCGTAATCAAAAAATATTCCCCCTATACCTCGTGGTTCTTTTCTGTGAGGTAAATAAAAATATTTATCACACCACTTTTTATATTTATTATAATTTTTATTATTTAATAAACATATACCTTTTAGTTTTTGATGAATAATTAATTTTTCTCTCATGTCCTTAAAACTTGGTGTTACATCCATGCCTCCCCCAAACCATTCTTTTGAAGTTACAATAAATCTCGTGTTAAAATGAAATGCTGGTATCTTAGGATTTTTCATATGAGCAACTACAGAAATACCTGAAGCCCAATACTTTCCATTTTTTTCTGCTCCTAAAATTTTAGACCTAAAAGCTTTTCCAAATTTGCCAGAGACCGTTGATTGGTTCACCCCAACTTTATCAAATAATTCTCCACCACATAAAAGATAAGAAGTGCCACCACCTTCTTTTTTATTATTTTTCTTCCATTCTCTTTTAATAAAAATTTTAGTTTTCTCTCTATTTTTTTTGCCAGCCTCATTTTCAAGTATCTGAAATTGGTTAATAATTTTATTTTGCAGTGACTTAAACCAGTCATTAGCAATTTTTTTTTTTATTTCTATTAATTTTTTCATTTAAAAAAGTTATTTTGCTTAAGTGCTTCAGAAGCAACTATTGCAACAGTAATTGCTACATTAAGTGATCTTGCTTTTCCGCTCAAGGGTATTTTTAATCTATCTTTGATTTTTTTATGTATTTCATCTGGTACTCCAGCACTTTCCCTGCCAAATATAAGGAAGTCATTTTTTTTATATTTAAACTTATGGTAAAATTTTTTAGATTTAGTTGTCATTAGGATTATTCTAGTTTCTGAATTTTTTTTTAAAAAACTCTCAAAATCTGGATATCTAACCATTTGACTAAGTTTTGTATAATCCATAGCAACTCTTTTGAACCTTGAGTCGTTTAAATTAAATCCACATGGTTCAATAATATGAATCTTTAAGTTTAAACAAGCCGACAATCTAACAATAGCAGCGGTATTTTGAGGTATATCTGGTTTATAAAGTACTATATTTATCATTAAGAGTTTATTTATGTGTCATTCTTGACCCTAGAAAAGCTTTAAAAAAAGTTTTAATTAAGCATTCTTTAATAATAAATAAATAATTATGAGCAAACAAGAAGATAAAAAAGACAGAAGAGATTTCCTATTTACCGCTAGTTATACAGTTGGTGCGGTGGGTATAGGTGCAACTATATGGCCACTTATTCATCAAATGAATCCAGACGAGTCAGTCAAAGCATTAGCAACTACAGAAGTTGATATAAGCCAAGTTGAGTCTGGAAAATCAATTACAGTTTTATGGAGAGGAAAGCCGATTTTTATTAAAAGAAGAACTCCCGAAGAAATTCAAGAAGCTAAGTCAGTCGCGTTGAAAGATTTACCTGACCCACAAAAAGATGAAGAAAGAGTTAAAGAAGGAAAAAATGAATGGTTAGTTATGGTAGGCGTTTGTACACATTTGGGATGTGTACCTTTAAAAGACAAAGGAGATTTTAATGGTTGGTTCTGTCCGTGTCACGGGTCTCACTATGATATTTCAGGAAGAGTTAGAAAAGGGCCTGCGCCAAAAAATATGGAAATACCAAAGTATGAATTTGTAGATAACAACACAATTAAGATTGGATAATAAAAATGAGTGAACATGAATATGTACCCAGTTCTAAAGCCGGAAAGTGGTTTAACGATAGACTTCCACTTTTATCTTTGGGTGCGCACTTATCGGATTATCCGACCCCTAAAAATTTAAATTACTGGTGGACATTTGGAGGAATACTAACCTTTTGTTTAATCACACAGATAGTTACTGGAATAGTTTTAGCAATGCATTATGTTGCTCATGCAGATCTAGCATTTGAAAGTGTTGAAAAAATAATGAGAGATGTGAACTATGGCTGGTTAATTAGATACATACATAGCAATGGTGCATCAATGTTCTTTCTTGCTGTTTATATACATATTTTTAGATCTTTATTCTTTGGTTCTTTCAAATCTCCAAGAGAATTAATTTGGATAATTGGAATGTTAATTTATATTTTAATGATGGCTGCAGCTTTTATGGGCTACGTATTACCCTGGGGACAGATGAGCTTTTGGGGAGCAACAGTTATTACGAATTTATTTAGTGCAATCCCTTTAGTTGGAGAAAGCGTAGTTACGTGGTTGTGGGGAGGCTACTCTGTTGACAATCCTACTCTTACTCGTTTTTTTAGTCTTCATTATCTAATTCCATTTTTAATTTTAGGTTTAGTAGTTTTACATATATGGGCTTTACACATACCTGGAAACAATAACCCTATTGGAATAGATATAACAAAACCTTCTAAGGACACGGTACCTTTTCACCCCTATATAACAATAAAAGATATTTTTGCTTTGCTTATGTTCATGATTATTTTTGCTGGTTTTGTTTTTTTTTCACCAAATGTTTTAGGACACGCAGATAATTATATTCCAGCTAATCCACTTGTCACACCGGCTCATATTGTTCCTGAATGGTACTTACTACCTTTCTATGCAATTTTAAGATCTGTTCCAGATAAATTAGGTGGAGTGATATTAATGTTTGGAGCGTTATTTGTTTTAATAATTTTGCCTTGGCTCGACACTAGCAAAGTTAGATCGGCAACATTTAGACCTATGTATAGGCAGTTTTTTTGGATTTTCGTAGTCGATGTACTTGCTCTTGGGTATCTAGGAGCGATGCCCGCTGAGGGTGTTTATTTGTTTTTAGCAAGAGTGGCGACTACTTATTACTTTCTACACTTTATTGTTGTTTTACCAGCCTTAGGTTTTTTTGAGAAAACAGATCCGCTACCAGCAAGTATTTCAGAGCCTGTTCTAACTGGTGGTTTTATTGCTGTTCCAACTAGGTCAGACAAAATAATAAATGAAAAAAAATAGTTTTATAAAATTATTAGTAGCTATTTTAATAACAACCTTTTTTTTTGGAAAGGCATATTCTTCAAGTAAAGACTTGTTGAAAATTGATTGGAGTTTTGCCGGTCTCACAGGAAAATTTGAGAGAGATTCTCTGCAAAGAGGCTATCAAGTGTACAAAGAGGTATGTTCTTCATGCCACTCTATGAAATATTTAAGTTACCGAAACCTAGGTCAAAAAGGTGGCCCTGAATTTACTTTAGAAGAAGTTAAAGCTATTGCAGCTAGTTATGATGTTGAAGATGGCCCAAATAGTGAAGGTGAAATGTATGAAAGACCAGGAAGACCTTCCGATCATTTTGTAAACCCCTATCCAAATGATAACGCTGCCATTGCAGCTAATGGTGGAGCATATCCACCTGATATGTCAGTTTTAGCTAAAGCAAGGACAGGAGGTGCAAACTATATTTACTCAATATTAATGGGCTATGAAGAAAAACCAGCTGGTTTTGTTTTAGACGAGGGTGTTTATTACAACAAATACATGGATGGAAATAAAATAAAAATGATGAGTCCATTATCAGACGACTTAATAGAATACACAGATGGAACTAACGCAACACAAGCCCAAATGGCAAAAGACGTCACAACATTTCTTACCTGGGCTGCTGAACCACATTTAGAGGCAAGACATAGAACAGGAACTAAAGTTATTATTTATTTAATTCTACTGGCAACTCTTGTTTATTTTAGTATGAAGAGGATATGGTCAAGGGTTGACGCGGAAAAATAATACATCACCATCTTTAACGGTATAATCTTTTCCTTCTATTCTTAATTTGCCGTTCTCTTTACATTTTTCAGAACTACCATATTTAATAAAATCATCACAAGAAACAGCCTCAGCTCTTATAAAATTTTTCTCAAAATCTGTATGAATTACAGCCGCTGCTTGTGGAGCTAAAGTGTCTTTTTTAACTGTCCAAGCTCTACTTTCTTCCGGGCCTGATGTAAAATAAGTATCTAGATTTAATAAGTCATAGCCTTCTCTAATTAATTTGATCAAGCCGGTTTTACCTAAACCGATTTCTTTCATAAAAATTTCTCTTTCCACTTTATCCAAACCCATAATTTGATCCTCTATATCAGCACAAATAATAACTACTTTTTCATTTTTAAATTTTTCTTTAACTGCTTCAGTATATTTGTTTCCATTTGCTAAACTTTCTTCATCTACATTACAAACTATAATTTTAGGTTTAAAACTAAGTAACCCTAATTGGTCAAAAATTTTTATTTCTTCTTTATCGAATGAACTCGAGTCTTCTTCTCCTTTATTTAGCAGCTCTAATTTTCTTTCCAAAGTTTGAATTTCTTTTGTGCTTAATAGTTTTTTTTTACTTTTTTCTAATTTTTTTTGAATTATATCTATATCTGATAAGAGAATTTCTGTTTTTATAGTCTCTAAGTCATTTAGAGGACTAATCTCTGAATTAACGTGAGTAATTTCATCAGAATCGAAACATCTAACAAGATGAATAATTGCGTCCACTTCCCTAATATGAGAAAGAAATTTATTTCCCAAACCCTCACCTTTTGAGGCTCCTTTGACTAAGCCAGCAATATCAACAAAAGTTATATTAGTAAAAATTTTTTTCTTTGAATTTGAAATTTTTGATAGTTGATCAAGTCTTTCATCTGGAACATCAACGATACCAATATTAGGATCTATCGTACAAAAAGGGAAATTTGCAGCTTCTGCATTTTTAGAAGCTGTCAGTGCATTAAATAAAGTAGATTTACCTACATTAGGTAAGCCTACGATTCCACACTTAAAGCCCATTTAGATTATCGACAATAGATTAGAGTTCACTTTACTTGAGAATAGATCTATTTTTTTTTCTAATAGAGTTGGGATTAGTTTAACTATATTTTCAGATATTTCTTTTATTTGGTCTTCTTCATCTTCTTTAAAATCTTCGAGCACATGATTATTTACTTTTTTTTTATTTTTAGGATGTCCAATACCAATTCTAACACGGGAATAATCTTTACCAATAAACTTGTCGATCGACTCAATTCCATGATGACCAGCACTACCACCACCAAATTTTGCTTTTATTTTACCAAAATCTATATCTAAATCATCATGAAAAACTATTACATCTTTCGCGTCAATTTTAAAATAATCTATTAGTTCTTTAACTGCTGTTCCTGAATTATTCATAAATGTAAGAGGTTTTATTGCATATACTTTATGCTCGCTTATGATTCCCGTTGTAAGCAGTCCTTTAAACTTAGGTTTTTGTTTAGATAATTTAAAATAAGAGTTTAAAGCATCAATAATCTTGAAACCTATATTGTGACGATTATTAATGTCTTTAGGTCCTGGATTACCCAAACCAACAAATAGTAACATATTTAATTATTTCTTTTCAGACTGTTTTTTTTCTTTGCCTTGAGCTTTATCATCTTTTTTAGCTGCATCACTTTCTTTGCCATCAGCAGGTTTAGCACCCTCAGCTCCAGTTGAAGCATCAGCACCTTCTGTACCTTCTGTTCCTTCTGTTCCTTCTGCAGAAGCTCCTTCTGCAGGTTTTTCTGGTTCTTTCATAATTGTAGGTGCAGCTACCGTTGCAATAACAAAGTCTCTCCCCATAATTGTGGGATTTACATTCTCAGGTAGTTTGATTGATGATATTTTTATACTAGTTCCTATTTCTAAACCTTTTAAATCTACAATAATTTCCTCAGGAATATTTTCTGCAGGACATTTAAGTTCAATTTTTCGTCTTACTATATTTAGGACTCCACCAACTTTTAGTCCTGGGCAATCATTGTTATTAATAAATTTTACTGGAATCTCAAGTATAATTTTTGTACCAGGAACGACTCGCATAAGATCGATATGTATTGGTTCATCAGAAATTACATTATAAGCAACATCCCTTGGAATAACTTTTAGTTTATTTCCATCTAAATCAAGATCAAGCACAGAGGATAAAAACGACTCTGAATTTAAAATATTTTTGATAATTTTTTTATCAATAGAAATTTTGGTATTAGGATCCTTCCCTCCATATAATATGCCAGGTATAAGTCCGTTGGCTCTCAGTTTACTTAACTGACCAGATGTAACAGTCTCTCTTTTAGTCGCTTTTAAATTATTCATCTTTTTATTTGGAAGAGTTATCTAACTTAAGTGAGTTAATAATTCAAGTGTTAATTGAACAAATCAGACACAGAAGTAGAGTTTGATATTCTATTTATTGCTTCGGCCATAAGAGGCGCTATAGAAATTACCTCAATTTTACTATTATTTTTTATTTTTAAAGAATTATCTATCGAATCTGTAATAATTAATTTTTTTATCTTAGATCTTTTTATTTTATCGGCAGCATCACCACTCAAAACTGCATGTGTAATAAAAACATAAACATCAACTGCACCTGCTTTTTTTAAGGCATCCACAGCATTAACTATTGTTCCACCACTATCAATAATATCATCTACTATGACACAGGTTTTGCCTCTCACATCTCCAATGATGTTCATCACTTTTGACTGTCCAGGCCTAGGTCTTCTTTTGTCAATAATAGCTAGATCAGCTTTAATTTTTGTAGCAAGACCTCTTGTTCTTTGTACGCCCCCAACATCAGGTGATACGCAAATTAATTTTTTATTCTTAAATTTTTTTTTAATATATTTAGCAAACAAAGGAGTAGTAAATAAGTTATCTACCGGCATATCAAAAAAACCTTGAATTTGCCCTGCATGCAAGTCAACTGTTACAACTCTACTTGCGCCAGCATTTGTTAATAAATTTGCAACCACCTTTGCCGATATAGAAGTTCTTGGTGCAACTTTTCTATCTTGTCTAGCATAACCAAAGTAAGGAATTACAGCAGTAATGTTTTTTGCAGAAGATCTTCTTAAAGCGTCTATACATAAAAGTAATTCCATAATGTTATCATTAGCAGGCGTTGAGGTTGACTGTATTACGAAAACACTATTTCCTCTTATGTTTTCATTTATTTCTATATAGATTTCCCCGTCAGCAAACCTTTTAATATTTGTGTTGATTAGCTTCAGCTTAAGCTGCTTTGAAATTTGTTTGCTTAATCTAGGATTACTAGTTCCAGATAAAATTTTCATGAAGATAATTTATATATACAGTTAAACATTTAAATTTTCAAACAAATTAATCATTAATTAAGCTTATTATAGATATACATCTACCATAGTCTTTTTCAGCTAGGTGTTTTGATCTTCTGTAGCTAAAAAAAATTTCATTTTCTGAAAATGTATCAAAATTAATATTTTCAACATGATTTACCTCAGGTCGCTCAAACTTAGAATTTATATATTTTCTTAAATCAAAAAAAAACTTATTATTTTTAGCAGATAAGAAAAATTTTTTATTTGTTTTTGACTCTGTAATAAATTTTACATAAAGCTCTTGCCCAACTTCATAACTATTTACACCTATGCATGGTCCTATTGCTATATTAATTTTAGCATTTCTATTTATATTAATAATCTGATTAAGTGTATTTTCTATAATTCCACTAAGTGCTCCTTTCCATCCCGCATGAACTGAGCCAATAATTTTATTAACTTCATCATAAATTAAAATAGGTACACAATCAGCCGTTAGAACAGAAATAGCAACATTTCTTTGATCCGTAATTAAAGCGTCCGAATTAACTCTACGAATATGTTTATTATTATCTTTTATAAATATAACTTTATTACTATGTGTTTGATTCATTAAAAATAAGTTTTCAGATTTGACGCCTATCTTTTTTGAAACTATATCTAAATTTTTAAAAATATTTTTTTTTTCATCATTAGAACCAAAACCACAATTTAAGCTATTATAAATTCCTGAGGACACACCTCCATTCTTTGAAAAAAAACAATGTTTTATGTTGTTGAAACTCTCTAGTTTTTTCGAAAAAAACATTAGATAAAACCTGTAGAAAATTTTTTTTTAAATTTAAAAGTGAAAATTACCTTAAACAATTCACCCATTTGATCGGGGCTTAAAAGTCTTTGCAAACTAAAATAAAGTTCTGATTTATCTTTAAAACTCATTTTTTTACTCAGTATTTCTGCTCTATCAACAATACCCATTTTCTTTAAAAAAAATCCCTGGGTAACAATAGTGCTAGTTTTTAATTTTTTTTGCTTAAAATAAGTTTTTAACAAGTTAAAGTTTACCAAAGAAGTAATGTCAGCATCACCTAAATTATTTAATACAATATTTTTTTTATGATTTTTTATTGATTGCAAAGTATCAATTCCTTCTTGTTTTAAAAAACCATAGTCTATTAAAATCAAACCACCGTTTAGTCTCTTAATGACATTAATAATTAAATCTAATTCTTTTAAGCCTTGTTCTGGATATTCAATAAAAGATTGATTTTTAAGAAGTTTCAATTTTCTCAATTGATTTATTGTCTTTATATTAGTTTTTTGCAAAAAGGGTTTTATTTTTGAATTTTTTTCTAACCTAACATATTTTTCATAGTATTTATTATTAACTTTTTCATATTGTTTTATAGGAATCGCATCGAAAAATTCATTTCCTAAAAATATAACAGGACCAGATTTTATATTTTCAAAATTACTAATCCACTTTACTTTTTTACCTAAAAGAATCTTTTTTTGTAAATTTTTTAAATTTTTACTTTTCTCATATAAAAAAATATTAGTAGACTTAAAAAATTGAGGAAATTTTTTAAAAACTTTAATTAGCGTTAAGCTCATTCTTCCACTACCTGGCCCAAGCTCCACAAGATTAAATATTTTTGGTTTATTCAAGTACTCCCAAAAAGAAACGACCCACAAAGCAAGTATTTCACTAAATATAAATGAAATTTCTGGAGCCGTAACAAAATCTCCATTTTTACCAAAAGGAATTTTTTTAGAATAGTAGCCATATTTTTTATTATACAATAAATTTGAAACAAATTTATCCATTGGAATTTCTTTAGATATAGGAAAATATTTACTTATAGATGTCATTGTTTCTAATTTTTATAAAAATAAAAAAACCACCTAAAATCATAATAAAGCTTAAAATAGAGCCCATACTAATTAAATTAAAAAAGTAACCAATTTGTGCATCTGGCTCTCTAAATTGTTCAACAAATATTCTAAAAAAACCATACAAGATCGTAAATAAACTTGAACACAGCCCAATTTTAATATTTTTCTTAAAAATCACAACAATCAAAATAGAAAAAAGTACAATTCCTTCTAGTAAAGCTTCGTAAATTTGAGAAGGGTGTCTCGTAAGCATGTCTATTTTCGGAAACACTACTGACCATGAAAAATTACTTGGTTTTCCATAAAGCTCTCCATTAATAAAATTTGCAATTCTTCCAAAGAAAATACCAACAGGCGCAACTGTGGCTATAATATCTAAACAAAAAAAGGTATTAATTTTATTTTTTTTGGTAAAAATAAATGTACCTAGAATTACACCTATTAAAGCACCATGAAAAGACATTCCACCCTGCCAAATTTTTAAAATATCTAAGGGGTTGTTGTAATAATATGCTGGATTATAAAAAATTATGTATCCAATTCTACCACCCAATATAATTGATATAATTATATAGGTAATTAAATCATCAAAAAGATTAACATCAAAAAAAACAATTTTATTTTTTATTTTAAAAATAATTATTTTTTTAGCTATCCACCAGCCAATTAAAATCCCTAAGATATAAGCAAGGGAATACCACCTAATTTCAAAAAAACCAAAATTAATTAAAACAGGGTTTAAATCATGAATATACATATGTACATTTATATCACAATTGATATTATTTTTCTTATCAATTAAGATCAATTATGAATAATTCAGAAAAAATTTTAAAACTTTTATCTAATTTTATAGAAACAGGAATTTTGACATCGCAGGATGCCAAAAAAGAGGTGATTAATAATTTAAAATTTAAACTTGATAATTTAATTAACAAACTTCAGCTTGTATCAAGAGTGGAATTAAATATTTTAAAAAAAATTATTGAAAAACAACAGAAACAAATAAATTTATTAAAAAAAAATAAAAAAACTACAAAGGTAAAGAAATTTTAACCTGTAGTCCTTTATTTTTGCTTTCGTTTAATTCAATATTTCCACCGTGTGACCTCACAACATCCTCTGCTATCGACAGACCAAGCCCAACTCCTGAGTGGTTCAGATTTCTACTTTTATCAAGTCTATAAAAAGGTTTAAATACATTTTTATACTCATTTATTGGAACCCCAGGACCATCATCATCTATCAAAATATTTATTCTATTATTAGTTTTAATTAAGCTAACATGAACACCTGTTGCATAGTTTAAGCCATTTTCTATCACATTGTTAAAACAACGCTTTAACGAATTTTTTCTTGCTATTAATATAACCTCCTTTGAAAAATTAAAATGCAAGTTTTTATTATTCTTTTCATTCATGATTTCTTTAAAAAGTTCGTTAATATTAGTGGCTACACTTTCCTCTTGTACTTGCGACTTAGCAAATTGCAAATAAGAATTAAGCATACTTTCCATTTCATTTATATCTTTGGACATTTTTATCGAAATATTTTTTTGATCGAGCATAGCTAATTGAAGTTTTAATCTTGTTAATGGAGTTCTTAGATCATGACTAATGCCAGAAAGCATTTCAGATCTTTGTTTTAAATGTCTATCAATTCTTTTTGCCATACGGTCAAATTCATAAGCTGCTTTTCTAATTTCAGCTGCTCCTGAGGGTCTAATTCCACTTTTAAAATCTCCTTTGCCAAATCTCTCAGCAGCTTCAGATAAATTTACAATTGGTTTTGTTTGGTTTTTTAAAAAAATTATAGAAATAGATATTAGCAGTAATGAAGGGAGAGTTATCCATAAGATAAACAATCTTACAGATGACGGAGCTATCTTTTCTTTAGGAAGAAAAATCTGAATAACCCTGTCATTAGAATTTACTTTAATTTCAACTACGTCTTTATATGCTGTAGTATCAAACCAGTAATTGGAGCTGCCAAAAACACGCTTTAATTCTCGTCTTAAAGATCTGTCCATAGGACTATATTTTCTTTCCTTGCTTATAGAGGGTAGTTTTTCTTTTTTGATATTAATTACAAAATCAAAGTTATGTTTAAATTGTTCACTAAGATAATTTATTTGTTCTTGATTTTCTCCAGTATAAATATCTGATAGTGTTTTAAGTTCTCCCACTAGAGATCTCGTTAAGCCTTTATTTGTTTTAATCCAAACACTATCAAAAAAAACTACAGTTACTACAATTTGTAAAATAATAATTGGTGCTACTACAATTATTAAAGATCTATAAAATAATCCTGAAGGTAAAAATTTTTTTAAAAAACTACTCAATCCATAGGACATAGCCAGAACCTCTTATAGTTTGTAAATATTTTGGATTTTTGGGATTAATTTCTATTTTTTGTCTTAATCTAGTAATCATTACATCGATAGATCTTTCCTGACTGATATTTGAAATTTCTCCAATTTGCGATCTCGAGTAGGTTTTCCCTGGATTAGCTAGCATCTCAAGCAAAACTTTTTTTTCGGCATTATTTATTTTATTAGATTTATTTTTTAGTTGAATAGACATTTTATTTAAATCAATTTTGGCGTTACCAATCTTATTTGTCTTATTAAAATCAATTTTACTACTTTTTTTAATAATATTTTTGATTCTAAGCAAAAGTTCTTTAGGTTCAAAGGGTTTACCTAGATAATCATCAGCTCCAAGTTCCAATCCTGTTATTCTATCTTCAACCTCTCCTTTTGCTGTCAGAAGTATAATTGGTACTTCTAATACCTTTTTAATTTCCTGAGTTAATTCAAAACCATTTTGCCCTGGCATCATCACATCTAGAATCAGTAAATCAAATTTGAAATAAGTTAACCTAATTTTTGCTTCTTCAGCGCTATTTGCAGTTGAAACAGTGAAGCCATTTTCATTTAGATATTCTTTAACGAGTTCTCTAATTCTGTCATCATCATCAACTACTAAAATATGATATTTAATTTTTTTCATTTATAATTTTATTTAATACTTCTTTAAATTTTATCACTGCTTCCGGTTCAGATTTTTTTAATGCATTAAAAATTCTTTTTTTTTGGGCACAGTAAATTTTATCGAAAAAAATTTTTCCATCTTTATCTAAAAAAAGGTTTTTTTTTCTTGTATCTTTTTCATCTTTGATTTGTTTTATCATTTTTGATCTTAATAAATCTCTCAAAACTCTATTTAGGCTTTGTTTTGTTATTTTAAGTTGATATATCAACTCTCCTTGATTTATACTGGGATTTCTTTCTATTAAATTTAAAGCTCTTAAATGTGCAGGACCAAATGAATTTTTTGTAAGTATTTCTTTTGGATCTGAGAAAGTTTCCCTATAAGCATAAGAAAGCAACTGAATGAAATCTTTAATTTGTTCATCTTTTAAGTAAAGTAGTTCTTTCATAATTGGTAAGTTATATTGACTTATTGTAATAAGAAATATACTTTTTTGTAACAAAAAAATCGTTATATTCTTATTTTATGGAAACAATTCCTTACGACAAAAGATCAGGTAAAATCTGGATTAATGGCAAAAATGTCGATTGGTCGGAAGCTAAGGTCCACGTTTTAAGTCACGGACTACATTATGCAAGCTCTGTTTTTGAAGGCGTAAGAGTTTATGACGGAGAAGTTTTTAAATTAAAAGAACACACAGATAGATTATTTTATTCTGCAAAAAGAATGGGTATGGACGTACCTTACAGCGTAGATGAAATTAACAAAGCAACAAAAGAGATTGTAAATATTCAAAAAACTCATAACGGATATATTAGACCGATAATTTGGCGTGGGAGTGAAATGATGGCAATATCAGCTCAAAAAAATAAAATTAATGTTGCTATCGCCACATGGGAGTGGGGATCGTATTTTGACCCAAAACTTAAAATCGAAGGAATTAAATTAAATATTTCATCTTGGAGAAGGCCATCGCCAGACTCCATACCTTGGGACACTAAAGCAGCAGGATTATATATGATATGCACGTTATCTAAACATGAAGCAGAAGCCAAAGGCTATATAGATTCATTGATGCTGGACCATGAGGGAAATGTAGCTGAAGCAACGGGAGCAAATATATTTTTTAAAAATGCTGCTGGAGAATTACACACTCCAATACCAGATTCTTTTTTAGATGGAATTACTAGACGGTGTGTAATCGATATTGCAAAATCTAAAGGTATTCAAGTAATAGAAAGAAAAATTAAATTGGACGACATGTCTAGTTTCGTAGGGTGTTTTTTAACTGGTACGGCTGCTGAAGTTACACCTGTTGCAAGTATAGGTGAATATAATTTCAAGGTTTGTAATATAATTACTGAGCTTTCTGATAGCTACCAAGGACTGGTAAGGAAAAAGAAAAATGCTGCTTAATTTTTTTTTGCAATAATTAATACAGACCATGCAAAATTCTTAAAATATTTAATTTTAAAAAAATAGTAATCTAACCTAGAGATTATTTTGAACACTAATGATTTTTTTGGGTTTTTATAAAACAAAAAAAAGACTAAGGTAAAAAAACCATAATACTTAATAGTTACACTCTCAAATAAAGAATCAATAAAATCAAAATCTTTTTTCAAAAATGGATGTTCATCTTCTGATCTAGATTTTGGTGTCAGTTTTCTATACATATTTATCAAGGGATTGGTTCCTAACGGTTCTAAAAAAACCATTTCACCATTATTTTTTAAAATTCTGCTAATTTCACTTACTGATTTTTTTAAATTTAAATGATGCAATATTCCTGATCCAAAAACTAAGTCAAAGGTTTCTGCTTTGAATTTAGTTTCTTCACAGTTATCAACTGAATAGTCTATTTGAAGATTTGAGTTTTTAGCATTTTCTATAGCTTTTTTTATAGAAACTTCAGATATATCTATACCAAACAATTTTAACGGTCCTGAAGCAGCAATCTCATGTGAAACATTTCCAATGCCACAACCATAATCAAGTACTATTTTATTCTTAGTTTTTTTTAATGTATAAGCACTAAAATCTTCATACATGTTGTAAAGAGATTTATAAAATATATTTTCAAATCTACCTTTACTTTTTGATTGAAGCTTATTGTGAAATTTTTTTTCTCTTAGATTGATTTCAGTTAGGCTCATTTTTAATCTTTTTTACTGTCTTCATTTATAGCATGATCTATTCCTGTCACTAAATATCCATAAGCTGTATATAAAGTTAAAAAGGCACTGACCCACAAAAGTATTATACCAATAGTTTGTGCATTATAATCTTCAAAATTAACTATTTTATTACCCACTTCACCAGTTAATAAAACTGCTATAGCAAACATCTGGAGAAACGTTTTAAATTTAGCAAGATTAGTAACGGGCATTGATATCTTAATCGTAGCTAAAAACTCTCTTAAACTAGAGACAAGTATTTCACGAGTTAAAATAATTATTGCAGCAATCACCTCATAGTTTTTTATTGTTTCGTTCATAACCAACAAAACTAAAGCCGCACAGACTAGTATTTTATCCGCTATTGGGTCCAGTAATTCTCCAAGTTTTGATTCTTCTTTAAGTAATCTTGCTAATAATCCATCCAGAAAATCAGTAAAACTCGCACCTACAAATAAGAAAAAAGGAATTAAATCTCCATACATGCCAGGTAAAAAAAAAGTAATTACGAATATTGGAACAATAATAATTCTTCCTATAGTTAAAAGATTGGGTATTTTTAAATTCATATAATTTTATTCGTGAAAATAATTATATATTTTTTTAGCAACATTGTCTTCAATGCCATCCACAGATTTTAAGTCATTAAAACTGGCAGATTCCACTGACCTTGCCGAACCAAAATGGTTTAAGAGAGCTCTTTTTCTTTGTTTACCTATACCACTAATTTGATCCAAGAGAGATTTACTAAAATTATTTTTTCTCTTAGCTCTATGTGAACTAATAGCAAATCTATGTGCTTCATCTCTCAGTCTTTGAATAAAAAAAAGTAAAGGATCATTTTTTGCTAACTCAAACTCTTTATTCTGGTAATACATTTTTTCCTCACCAGCATTTCTATTCTTACCTTTAGCAATAGCTATTATTGGTAAATCATGAAGTCCTAGTTCATTTAATACCTCTCTACTAACTGAATATTGGCCTTTTCCACCATCAATCATTATTAGATCTGGCAAAGACAAAGAACTAGTTCTCTCTTTCATTACCTTAGAGAATCTTCTAAACAAAACTTCTTTTAACATACCGTAGTCATCACCTTTGACAGAGTCATTTTTTATATTAAATTTACGATATCGTTTTTTTACAAAACCTTCGTTTCCAAAGCATATTAATGCTCCAACACAATCTGTTCCTGAAATGTGACTGTTATCGTAGACTTCTAATAGACTAATATTACTATTAAGAGAAAATTTTTTAATTAAATCTTCGATTAATCCATCATTACTCTGAGTTTCATAAATTTTTTGTGTTAAAGCTAGTTTTGCATTTTTTTCAGCTAAAGCAGTTAAACTTTTTTCTTCTTTAGATTTTGCTTCCCGTAAAATTATTTCTTTTCCTTCTTTTTTTTGAAATGCTTTTTCTAGAAGATTATTTTCAGAGATATTATTATTAGTAATTATTAAAGAGGGAATAGATTTATTTTCATAAAATTGAGACAAAAAAGAAGATAAAATATTTTCTAGCTTTTCATCAGGATCATGTTTTGGAAAAAAAGCTTGATTACCCCAGTTTTGTTTGGATCTAAAAAAGAAAACTTGAACGCAAGTTTTTCCTGAATCCTTAAAGATACTTATTACATCAGCTTCATTTAAATTTGTTTGATTAATTTTTTGAGACGATTGAATCTGAGAAAGAGCTTTAATTTTATCTCTTGCAGTTGCAGCTTTTTCATAATTGAGTTCTTTACTAGCTTCTTCCATTTCCTTAGAAAATGTTTCTTGAATCTTTCTTGATTTTCCAGATATGAAATCAACTGAGTCTTCTACACTTTTTTTATAATCTTTTTCATTTATGTGACCAACACAAGGTGCCGAGCATCTTTTTATTTGATGAAGAATACACGGTCTATCTCTATTTTTAAAAACACTATCATCGCATACTCTAAGCATAAAAACTTTTTGTAAAATTTTTATAGTCCAGTTGGCCGAACCAGTAGATGCAAAGGGTCCAAAATAGTGACCTTCTTTAGATTTTTTTCCTCTTAGTTTTTTAATTTGTGGCCATTTATCTTTGTGATTTATAAAGATATACGGAAACGACTTATCATCTCTAAGTAAAATATTAAAACGTGGTTTATGTTTTTTGATTAAATTTGCTTCAAGAAGTAAAGCTTCACTTTCATTTGTTGTTGTTGTTATTTCTAAATATTTTGTTAGAGAGAGCATTCTTTCAGTTCTAATTGGTAAATTTTTGTCAGAAGTGTAACTTTTGAGTCTATTAGGAATATTTTTAGCTTTACCTATATAAAGTATTTCTTTTTTTGCTCCAAGCATTCTATAAACACCTGGGTTATTGGGAATTAATTTAACTTTTTCTTTAATAATATCTTTTCCTGATTCAAGGTTATTAATCATTTTCTTTTTTTAGTAATTTCAACACCTACAGAAGAGGTGTTTTTAATAATTTCTGGTTTCTCAATCCTCAATTTGATCTTTATTATATTTTTATTCAGAAACAAGTTAGCAAAAATATCTTCAGCTAAAGTTTCAAGCAAGTTATAATGTTTTTTTTTAGTTATTGATTTTATCTTACTAATAATATTTTCATAATTAACAATACTTTTTAGATCATTTTCAGCTGCTTTTAATAAGGGATTAATATCTATTTCAATATTAAATTTAATTTGTTGTTCTTTTTCTTTTTCAAAATCATGAATTCCAATTAAAGTACTAAAAACAAGATCTGTAATTATTACTTTTTTTTTATAAGAATACTCCTCTTCTTTTTGAAAGTTTATAATTTTTATATTTTTTTTTTTCATTCTTTTATATTTATTATATCGGGCGTTAACCAAGCAATACTTTGGCCACTATCCACAGGTATAATTTGACCTGTAATGTTATCATTACTTATCAAAAATTGTACAGTTTTAGAAATATTTTCAGTCTTAACTTTTTTTTTTAATAAAGTAGCTTGCCATTGTTTTTTAAAATGTTTTTCTGACTGTCGTTTGTTTTTAAGTGTAGGTCCTGGAGCAACTCCATTTACCCTAACATTAGGTGCGAATTTCATAGCACTCACCTTTGTCAAAGTTCCAAGCCCAGTCTTACTTAATGTATAAGAAAAAAAATGAGGAGTAAGCTTAAATATTCTTTGATCAATTATGTTTATTATATTTCCTCTATTTTTTTTAATATATTTAAAAAAGTCTCTAGAAAGAACAGAAGGCGATTTTAGATTAATATTTATATGTCTATCAAATCCGTTTTCATCAAATTTTTCTATATTGTCATTTTCAAAAAGAGAAGCGTTATTTATTAAACAGTCTATGCCTCGCATTACCTTGTAAGCATAAGGGATAATTTTTTTTACTTCTTTGCTTTTATTAAAATTTGCTTTTATTAAAAATATTTCTGCACCTAAATTTTCTAAATTTATTTTTAATTTTTTAACTTCTACAGAAGATTTATTATAGTGCAGTAAAATCTTCACATCCGAATTAGCTAAAGACCTTGCTATAGCCGCACCAATTCTTGTAGCCGCACCTGTGATGATTATTTTTTTGGCTTCCATTTTTTTGCTGCTTTATTCACTTTTACACCAGGCATACCCATTGTAGATCTGCCCTTAGGATGTATTTTATTCTTTAAATTATACTGGCTAATTTTAGGATTCAAATTAATTTCTAACTCACTAGCTTCTAATTTTCTTATTTCATCTCTCATTCGTGCCGCTTCTTCGAACTCTAAATTAGCTGCAGCTTCCTTCATTTGTTTATTAAGAGATTTTAAGTGTTTTTTTAAATTTCCACCAATATTTGAAGAACCACTTAATTGCAAATGATCTTTTTCATAAATAGACGATAAAATATCTCCAATATCTTTTCTAATTGATGTTGCTGTAATATTATTTTTTTTATTGTAAGCAACTTGTATTGCTCTTCTTCTATCAGTTTCACTAATTGCCTTTTCAATACTTTTAGTTTTTTTATCAGCATATAAGATAACTCTTCCATCAATATTTCTTGCTGCTCTCCCAATTGTTTGAACTAAAGATGTTTCAGACCTCAAAAATCCTTCTTTATCAGCATCTAAAATTGCAACTAATGCACATTCAGGAATATCAAGTCCTTCTCTCAGCAAATTAATTCCCACTAGAATATCAAATACACCCATACGTAAATCTCTTATGATTTCTATCCTCTCAAGAGTATCGATATCAGAGTGCATATATCTAACTTTCAGACCATTTTCATGAAGATATTCTGTTAGATCTTCAGCCATTTTTTTTGTCAGAGTTGTTGCTAATACCCTAAATCCATTACCTATGACTTTCGCGGCTTCATGCATTAAATCATCTACTTGTGTTTTAGCTGGTTTTATTTCAACAGGAGGATCAATTAAACCAGTAGGTCTAATAATCTGACTAATAGATTCATTGTTAGTTTGTTTTAACTCCCATGGACCAGGTGTTGCTGAAACAAACACAGTCTGTGTTCTCATCGCATCCCATTCTTCAAACTTTAATGGTCTATTATCCATACAGGACGGCAATCTAAATCCATATTCTGACAAAGTACTTTTTCTTGTACGATCACCTTTGTACATACCGTTTAGCTGAGGAACAGTAACATGACTTTCATCAACAAATAATATTGCATTATCTGGAAAATATTCAAATAGTGTGGGAGGCGGTTCGCCAGGCTTTCTGCCAGATAAATATCTAGAGTAATTTTCTATTCCATTACAAGTGCCAGTCGCTTCAATCATTTCTAAATCAAATTTAGTTCTTTCTCTTAATCTTTGTGCTTCAAGTAATTTATTATTTTTTTCATGTTCTTCCAAAGTTTTTTTAAGTTCTATTTTAATTTCTTTAATAGCCTGATCCATAGTAGGCTTCGGTGTGATGTAATGACTATTTGCATAAAGTTTAATTAATTCAAAATCATTAAACGTATCACTAGTTAATGGATCAAACTCTTCTATCTTATTTAATTTATTTAAATCAAAACTTAATCTCCAAGCTCTATCTTCTAAATGAGAAGGAAATATTTCTAAATTTTCACCTCTAACTCTAAAAGTTCCTCTAACAAAATTTTGATCATTTCTTTTATATTGAAGGGTTACAAACATTCTGATTAGATCTTCTCTGTTATAATCATTGTTTTTTTTAAGAGTAAGTGTCATCTTGCTGTATGCTTCTGGCGAACCCAACCCATAAATACACGAAACACTAGCTACAATAATTACATCATCTCTTTCTAATAAAGACCTAGTTGCTGAGTGACGCATTCTATCTATTTGTTCGTTTATCGAAGCTTCTTTTTCGATGTAAGTATCAGATCTTGGTACGTATGCTTCAGGAGTGTAGTAATCATAATAAGACACAAAATATTCAACTGCATTTTCAGGAAAAAAATTTTTAAACTCACCATAGAGTTGAGCAGCTAAAGTTTTGTTAGGAGCAAGTATTAATGCAGGTCTATTTGTAGCTTCTATAATTTTTGCCATTGTAAAAGTTTTACCTGAGCCCGTAACACCTAGAAGTACCTGTTCACGTTTTTCTTTTTTTAGGTTTTCAAGTAGTTTTCTTATAGCTTGAGGCTGATCGCCATCAGGCTGAAAATTACTTTTAATTTTAAATTTAATTCCACCCTCCAGTTTTTTTTGAACCTGGCTGTTGGCAATTTCTAAATCGCCTATTTTTTCTTGATAAGTATTTTGCATTTTGTGTTAATAATAATTTAAAAAAAACATTATAGAATTCAATGAGCATAGTTTCCAACAATTTAAAACGTATAAAACCGTCG
>Ga0307986_10000319_pt1 | contig 35567 bp, 32 predicted proteins | sample EllFjometageno82_FD_203170 | JGI IMG/M metagenome (GOLD analysis project Ga0307986, IMG submission 203170) | Marine microbial communities from Ellis Fjord, Antarctic Ocean - #82 | ecosystem: Environmental > Aquatic > Marine > Unclassified | place: Southern Ocean | collected 2014-10-09 | reverse complement strand
AATTCTGATTATATAAATTTTGTAGAATCATCTTTTCCAAAAAAAGGATTATTTTTTTTAGATGGAGACACAATTGTCTCCCCAGGAAGTAAGGAGGCTACCTCAGATGCTGTAGGATCGATCATTACAGCTATAGATGGTGTTCTAAATTATGAATTTAAAAACGCTTTTTGTGCTGTTCGGCCTCCAGGCCATCATGCAAAAAAGGATAAAGCTATGGGTTTTTGTATCTATAATAATGTAGCTGTTGGAGCTAATTATTTAATAAATAAATATAAACTCAAAAAAGTTGCAATTATTGATTTTGATGTTCATCATGGAAATGGAACACAAGATATTTTTCATGATAATGAAAAAGTTTTGTATATTTCAACTCATCAATTTCCCTACTACCCAGGGTCTGGTACAGAAAAAGAAAAAGGTAAATACAATAATATATTTAATATTCCTCTTCCTGCTGGCACAACCTCTGAAGAGTATTTAAATGCCTATGAATTTGTACTCAAAAAAATAAAAGCCTTTAAACCAGAATTTATATTACTATCTGCAGGCTTTGATGCACATAAAGATGATCCCCTAGCTCAATTTGAGTTAGATAGTAAAGATTTTTATGAAATTACAAAAAGAACCTTAGATCTATCTAAATTATATTGTGATGGAAAAGTAGTTTCTATTCTTGAGGGTGGTTATGACCTCTTAGCTCTTCAAGAGAGTACTGAAATGCACGTAAAGGCGTTATTAGAATTTAATTGATAATTTCTCAATAGAGATTAAATAACTCACAATGAAACTTTATAAAATTACAAAATCAGACATCGATAAAAAAGGACGCGGTCTTTACGCTACACAGAATATTAATGAAGGTACTAGGATTATAGATTATGTTGGTAAAATTATTACAAAAAATCAAACAGAAACATCTCAAAAGTTTGATAATGCAAAACCTATCTATTTATTTAATCTGAATAAGAAATATGACATGGATGGAGATGTTTCTTGGAACCCTGCACGATTAATAAATCACTCCTGTTCTAATAATTGTGACTACAACGGAACAGGCTTAAAATTATGGGTGATTGCTATAAGAGATATTAAAAAAGGAGAAGAAATAACTGCTGATTATGGATTTGGTTACGATGAGGATTATAAACAATTTCCGTGTAAGTGCAGATCTAAAAACTGTTGTGGCTATATTGTAAGAGCTGAATCAAGATGGAGAATTAATAAAAAATTCAGTATTGGCCAACAAAAGACTAGTAAATAACTTTTTCTAAAAATAATCCCTCTGCTGGTGCGGGTGGTGCACAATGAGTTCTTTTTTTTGATTTTAAAACAATATTAAATTTTTTTAAATCCCATTTTTTTTCTCCTAAATATTTTAAACATCCAACCATTGATCTAACTTGCTGTTGTAAAAATGATTGAGATTTAAACTGAATTTCAATCCGTCCTTTAGTTGATTTTATTTTAATGGTTTTAATGGTTTTAATTGGACTTTTGGCATTACAGCTTGAAGACCTAAATGTTGAAAAATCTTTAGTACCTAAAAGTTTTTTTGTACCTTTTTTCATTAGCAGTACATCAAGTTCTTTGATTATGTGCCACCCTCTTTCTTTTTCTATTGAGGGCCTACTTAGTCTATTTAAGATCACATATTTATAAACTCTCTGCTTAGCAGAAAACCTTGCGTGAAAATTTAATTTTTTTTTTTTTATATCTATAATTGAAATAGCCATATTATTAACAAAGTGATTTATGGATTTTAAAAATTTATCTAGATTTTGAATTTCTTTTTTACAATCAAAATGAGCTGATTGTTCAATGGCATGAACACCTGCATCTGTTCTGCCAGATCCAACTAAATTTACTTTTTCTTTTAAAAGTTTTGATAATTTTTTCTGTATTAATTTTTGAATTGATTTTCCCTTGGACTGAATTTGCCAGCCAATAAAATTAGTTCCAACATATTCAATTAGAATTTGGTATCTATACATTATTTAAATTTGAGCCTTTTTTAATCTGTGATCCAAGCATAAATTCACTAATGTTTTGAGGTCTTTTTCCCTGTCTTTGAATTTCTAAAACTTTTATTGATTTTTTATTACCACAACTAATCTCTAAAAAGTTATCTAATACTTCACCAATTTCACCACTACCAGAAGCTCGGGTTGCCTTTAGAATTTTGTATCTTTCACCCTTGTAGATAAAAAAAGCACCAGGACTTGGATACAATCCATTTATTTTACCAATAATACTTTCTGCACTTTCGTTCCATTTTATTTGTCCTTCGTTCTTTTTTATTTTTTTTGCATAGCTCGCTGCATTATGATTTTGTTCTTTGAATTCAATTTCATCATTAAAAATTTTATCAATATTATCTAATATTTTTTTTGCTGCTAATGATGAAAGCTTTTCTGATATAGTTTCTGTATTATCATTATCTGTAATTTGAACTTTGTATGAATTACAAGTAGGTCCCCTGTCTAGTTTTTCTCCTATCTTCATAATGCTTACACCTGTTTCTTTCTCTAAATTCATTATCGATCTTTGAATAGGTGCTGCTCCTCTCCATTTTGGCAGGAGTGAGGCATGAATATTAATAAAACCTTTTTTAATTAAATCCAAATATTCTTTTGGAATGATCTGTCCATATGCGACTACAATCGCTATATCGGCGTCTAATTCTTTTAGGTAATTATATTCTTCTTTATTATCTCTTAATGAGTTGGGTGTTCTACATACTATTTTTAAATTTTCTGAAATTTCTTGAATCGGTGATTTATTAATTTTTTGTCCTCTTTGAGATTTCTGAGGTGGTTGCGTATATACGACTGACACTGGGTATCCATTTTGATATAATGCTTTTAATATTGGCACAGAGAATAATGGTGTACCCATAAAAACGATTTTTTTTAACACTTTTAAAAAATTTCTCTATTAATTTTAGAAAGCTTTTTTATAATCATTGATCTTTTTAATTTTGATAAATAATCAATAAATAAAATTCCCTCTAGGTGATCCATTTCATGCTGAATACAGGTTGCTAATAAGCCCTTAGCTTTTAATAGTTGTTTTTTTCCATTATAGTCTAAGTATTCAACTTCACATGAGTTTGGCCTTTCTATTTCTGCAAATTGATCTGGCACAGATAGACATCCTTCCTCATAAATTGATTTTTGTTCATTTTTATTTTTAATAACAGGATTTACAAAGTATCTAGGTTCTTTCGTATTTTCGTCTCTACTAATATCCATAACAATTATTCTTTTAGGAATACCTATTTGAATCGCGGCAAGACCAATTCCTGGAGCCTCATACATAGTATCAAGCATATCATCCATTATTTTTTTTTCTTCAAAGCCAACTTTTTCCACAGGTACTGATATTTGTCTTAATATCTTATTGGGTTCAGTTAAAATTTTTTTAATTGTCATAATTAAAGAATATTTTATTACAGATCTTAAACTTTTAAAGGAAGAAATTTAAGAAGAATTTTATTTCTTAGTGAGTCGACATTAAGTTGATTAAGGGTACTTATAATAAAATACATTGTATCATCATCAATATTTTTCAATTCATCCTGTCCTATAACCTCAACAATTCTAAGCATAGCCACAGCCATATCTTCATTATTAATAAGTACTTGAATATCTGAAGGTATTTCAAATTGATTTACATCATAAAGATATCTATATTTTTTAGAAATTTTAATGTTATCTGACTTAAAACTTTCAACTAAAATAATATCTTTTTTTGAAAAAAAATATTTTTTATCTTTTTTTATTTTTTTTAGTGAATTATTTAAATCTTTAGTGATTTTTTTAATTGAGATATTTTCTTTAAAATAATTAATCAATTTTGACTGATGTAAAATTTTATTATTAATTTTAATATCAGTCGACTCAGCTTTGTCTAATTCAGTGTAGTTTTCATAAAAATTTATATAATTTAATGGCACTTTTTTTTTTTCAATCTGGCTCAAGAATATTTTTAATTCTTTATTGAAAGCATTTTCTATATTGTCATTTTTAAATGAATTTTTTAAAGCATTCATTAACTCTAATTTCTTTTCAACTTCAGTTGTAATTAAGATTCCTTGATAAATTAATGCTCTAGCTTCAACAGTTGATAGCACTTTTGTAGATTCTTTAATGTTTAATAACTGCTTAATATTAAATTGAAATCTTTTATAAAGCTCAAATAATTCTTTTTCCGTATAATTTTTTTCATGAGTTGCTTTTTCAACTATTGTTATTTTATCAAGATTGGTAATATCTATTTCTTGAACATCATCTAATAAGCTTGATGTTGATAAGTATTTCCAAATTTCTTTAGAAGTTTTGTCTTTTGCTATAAATTTAAAATCTGGATTTGTCCTATGTGATAAATGAAAATCTAAAATTGTTTTTTCAGATACGGTTGTTTCTGGTTTATCTTCATAGCCCATTAAATAATTAATTTTATTTTCAAAAAATTTATCTTCAAAACCTATCTCTTTTTTTAAATCTATTATTAGCTGAGCCTCATTTTTCTTTTTATCATTAATTAAACAATAAATATTAAATTTTGAGAGATACTCATCTTCAATAGGCTCTTTGATTTTAGAAAAAATTTCACATGATTTTTTAACATCAGATCTAGAAAGGTAATTATCTACTAGATATTTGGTAAGCTTTAGATTTTCATTGATTATTTGATTCTTTAACAAATAATCTTCGATTAATTGAAAGTTTGAATTTTTAATAAGCCAGTTTGATTTTATCTCAAAAAATTGTTTTTTTGAAATATTTGACTCTGGATAATGGGCATTAGTCAAAAGAAGAATATTTAAAATACCTATCGCATCTTGTGAAAGTTTTATTTTATTAATTCTTCTAAAAATATTTAAAATTTGATCTCCATTTGAATTCGACCACATATTAATATCTAATCCATTTTCTTCAGCATCATAAAGACCTACAATTTTTTTTTCTTTTGATGTTAGAACTTGATCTTCTATTATATTTAATTCATTTTGAGTTTGAGACTGCATTTTATAAATAGTGTTTTGCTGAATATTTTTTTCTTCGAGGTTCGTATTTACATCTTCCACATTTTTTTTTGGCTTTGTTTCAATATTCCAAATATCTTTAGGTTCTTCGGAATGTGAGCCAAATCCAATAAGAGAAAAAAATAAAATAATTAAAAAGTATTTTTTATCTAACAATTTTAAGTTTTTCATTCGAAATAAATTTTTCAATTGTTTTACTAGGTGATGGAAATTTTATTTTATCTAACACGGCTATTGCTCCAATAACAATAATCAGAATCAATATTACTTTGATTAAGAGACTCTTGGTTCTGCTGGTGCTTGTGTTTTTTGATAATTGCATATATTCTTTATTAATTTCAAATTAAGACATATTTGTGTTTTTTCAATAAAGAAAACTTATGACTTTAAAAAAAAATCTTGTTTTTTTAGGTATGATGGGGTCAGGAAAATCTTCTATTGGCTATTTAGTTTCAAAAAAACTGCATTTTGTATTTATTGATATTGATAATTTAATTGAGGAAGAGAGCGGACTAAGCATCTCTGAGATATTTAAAATAAAAGGAGAGGGTTATTTTAGAAATTTAGAAGAAAAAATTACTCTTAAAAATTTGAAGGGAGTTAATAAAGTTATATCTCTTGGTGGAGGAGGTTTTATCAATGATAAGATTAGAAAAAAAATTTTAATTGGTCATTTCTCATTTTGGCTTGATTGGGACGAATCAGTTTTACTGGAAAGAATTAAAGATAGTAAAAAAAGACCCCTGGCTTTTCAAGCAACCAATCATGATATAAAAAAACTAATAAAGGAAAGAACTAGAATATACTCCAAGGCACAATTTAAAATAAACTGTAACAAACACTCAAAAACTGAGATAGTAAAAAAAATTATTAAAATTTATGAACTCAATTAAACTAGTAGTTAAAACTGGAAATCAGAAATATCCAATTCATATTGGGAATAACGTTTTAAATAAACTTCGAAAATTAATAAAAGAAAATTTAATTAATTTTGATCAATGCCTAGTTGTTGCTGATAAAAATGTTCCTAAAAAGTTAATAAAAAAAACTCTTAGCTCTTTACCAAAAAAGGTAACTACACTTTATTATTTCAATGCTAGTGAAAAAAATAAAAATCAGAAAAGCATAAATATTATTTTATCTATCCTTTTAAAGAAAAATTTTAAAAGAAACGATTGTTTGATTTCAATTGGAGGTGGGATCACAGGAGATGTCTCTGGTTTCGCTGCCAGTATGTTTAAAAGAGGGTTAAAATTTATCAACATACCTACTACTCTGCTATCTCAGGTCGATTCTTCAATTGGTGGTAAAACAGGAATAAATACTAAGTATGGAAAAAATTTAATTGGGTCTTTCTATCAGCCTAGCCTGGTTATTTCTGATATTAATTTTTTAAAAACTCTACCAATTAGAGAATTAATTTGTGGGTATGGTGAAATCTTAAAGCATGCTTTGATCACTGATAGGAAGTTTTTTATATTTTTAAAAAAAAATGGTGATAATATTTTAAAACTCAAAAGCCCTTTAATCGAAAAAGTAATTTACAAAAGCTGTTCTATCAAAAAAAAAGTTGTTGAATCAGATGAAAAAGAAATAGGTGTCAGAAAAATTTTAAACTTTGGACATACATTTGCACACGCTTATGAAGCAACACTTAATTATTCAAAAAAATTAAATCATGGAGAGGCAGTTATATTAGGTATTAAAACAGCTGCCAAGTTTAGTTTAATAAATAAAATCCTAAATCTCACAGATTTTAATTTAATTGATAATCATCTAAAGAGGCTTAATCTTCCAAGAGATATAAACAAGTATTTTTCAAAGAAAAATTTAAATCAAATTTTATCTTTTATGAAAAAAGACAAAAAAAATAATACTAAAAAAATAAACCTAATATTGCTAAAAAAAATAGGCTCTCCAATACATAAGTTACATTTTAATCAGAGTAAAATTAATCTTTTTCTAAAAAAAGAATTAATTAAGTAATATTTGAATTGAATGTATATATTCTTTTAATTCAATTTTTAAAATACTATAAATTCTCTTAGTAGAGATTATTTTGTTAAATTTACCTAATTCATCAGATTTTATTGTTAATCTTAAATGAAACTTTCCTTCTTGGTGTCCTGCATGATTTTTGTGCAAAAAACTTTTATCTTCAATCTTTAAATTTTGTATAACAATTTTTCTCTCAAGTTTATTTTTAACAATTGCAATTAATTCATTTATATTCATAAATAGTATCTTATTATATAACATGAAAAATATTTGTGACTGGAATAATTGTTTTGAGATTGGAGAATATAAAGCGCCAATTGAGAAAGATAACAGCAAAACCTACAGATTACTTTGTCTGTCTCATGTTAAAGAATTTAATAAAAATTGGAACTATTTCAAAGGAATGGATGATGAGCAAGTATTTGACTTTTTAAAATCAGATATGACTTGGCATAAACCCACTCAAAGTTTTAGTTCATCTGATAATTTTTTTAAAGTCCTCTGGAACAACACTTTAAAAGATGAATTTGATAAAACTAAGCTCAGAGGTGAATATAATCATATGAATCAATTTAAGTTTGATGGTAATGATATTAAGGCTTTTAGTATTTTGGGTGTTTCAGTTGGTTTAAAATGGGAGCAAATACAGGATAAATTCAAAACTCTTGTCAAAAAATTTCACCCTGATATTAATTTAGGAAATAAAGAATACGAAGAAAAACTTAAATTAATAACTTTAGCTTACACTCAGCTGAAAAATACATATAGGGAAAAAATTGACACCTAATTTAAATATCCAACCAGATATCAAGCTCACTTTAAAACAAAGTTTTGGGATTGATTCAGACATGGAAGTTCCAGCATTTTCAAAATCAAGTGAGTATGTTCCTGAAATAGATAAAAATTATAAATTTGATAAAGACACCACACTTGCAATTATTTCTGGCTTTACATTTAATAAACGTGTTTTAGTTCAGGGTTATCATGGGACTGGAAAGTCTACACATATTGAACAAATAGCTGCAAGATTGAACTGGCCCTGTATCAGAGTCAACTTGGATAGCCACGTAAGTAGAATTGACCTTATCGGAAAAGATGCAATTGTAGTAAAAGATGGAAAACAAGTGACAGAATTTAGAGAAGGCATCTTACCTTGGTCTATTCAAAATCCTGTTGCTCTTGTTTTTGATGAATATGATGCTGGAAGACCTGATGTAATGTTTGTGATCCAAAGAGTGCTGGAGGCTGAGGGAAACTTTACTCTTTTAGATAAAAATAAAGTTATAAAACAAAATAGATTTTTTAGATTATTTGCAACTTCTAATACCGTCGGATTAGGTGATACGACTGGGTTATATCATGGTACGCAACAAATTAACCAGGGACAAATGGATAGATGGAACATTGTAACATCATTAAATTATTTAAGCCTTGATAAAGAAATGGATATTGTTTTAGCTAAAAATAAAAATCTTAACAATCCGAAGGGTAAAGAAAAAGTTTCTAATATGATCAAAGTAGCTTCACTTACTAGAAAAGGTTTTATAGCTGGTGATATATCTACAGTTATGAGCCCCCGGACAGTTTTGCATTGGGCTGAAAATGCTGAAATCTTTAAAGACACAGGTTATGCTTTTAGAGTTACATTTTTAAACAAATGTGACAACATTGAAAAAAATACTATAGCTGAGTACTATCAAAGATGTTTTGGTGAAGATTTGCCAGAGTCGATGATAAATATTCAGATTTAAATGAGCAATAAAGAAAGCAATTTAAAAGAACAATTTAAAAAAGCTTTAATTTCGACTGCAAAAGCAATTTCTGGAGATTATAAAATTGATGGAACAAAACTAGATAAAGATCTGGCCTCCAAAGGAATTGACTTTTTTGATATAACCAACTTATCAAATAGGAGTGATTTTATCAGATTACGAGCAGAAGCAGATTCTGGTGCTTTAAAAAAAAAGTTCTCGAATAAAGAAATATTTAATAAAAATTTACCACTCAATCCTTCATGTAAATCTTTATATGATATTGCTGAAAAAGTTAGATATGAGGTCTTGGGTGATAAAATGCTTAAAGGAGTTGGGAAAAATTTGAAAGAAAATTATCTGCAAAAAATTAACACAGCTCACAAAGATCAATTAAAAAATAAAGAAGATGTCTCAATAACAGTGGCTTTTGAGCTATATATGCTTAAAAATTTTTTTAATTTAAAGCTTAATATTCAATCTTCAAAAATGTTGGACTTTTGGGAAAAAGACTTCAATTCATCTATAGGAAAGCATGTGGATTTTCTAAATAACAATGTAGAAAATCAAAATAATTATAGCTCAAAATTTTCAGAAATTCTTGAAAATATGGATGTATTAAATTCAAACAATGAACAGAATGAACAAGAAGATAATGAGAAAGATACTGAACAAGAAAATAAATCTGAAAATAATGATGATGGTAAATCTGATGGGCAAGATAAAGAAGACAAGCAAGATGACACACTAAACAGCCTAGATGCTGGCTTTGACCTTAATGATCAACAAACGGATGAGCATCCAGAAGATGCCGATTCTCTAAAAGAAAGTACAGAAAATGTGCTACAAAAAAAAAATAATAATATTGATCAAGAATATAAAATTTACACATCTGAATTTGATGAAACTGCAAAAGCAGAAACTTTAGAGGACCCCAAAGAAATACAAAAATTAAGAAAAAATTTAGATCAACAATTAGTTGGTTTCCAAGATCTAATAACTAAACTTGCAAACAAACTACAAAGACAACTCCTTGCAAAACAAAATAGAGCCTGGGAGTTTGACCTAGAGGAAGGCTTACTTGACAGCTCCAAATTAACTAGAATTATTATGGATCCTTACAATTCATTATCTTTTATGAAAGAAAAGGATCTTGATTTTAAGGATACAATTGTAACTTTATTGATTGATAACTCTGGATCTATGCGTGGTAGACCAATAACAATCGCTGCTCTGTGTGCAGATATATTGTCAAGAACACTTGAGAGGTGCTCTGTAAAAGTTGAAGTCTTAGGTTTTACAACAAAAAATTGGAAAGGTGGAAAAAGTAGAGAAGCATGGACTAAGGGAGATAAACCTAAAAATCCTGGGAGATTAAATGATCTAAGACATATAATTTACAAAGGTGCAGATACACACTGGAGGCAATCCAAAAATAATATAGGATTAATGCTTAAAGAGGGTTTGCTTAAAGAAAATATTGATGGTGAAGCAATATCTTGGGCATTTAATAGAATTAAAAAAAGAAAAGAAGAGAGAAAAATTCTGATGGTAATTTCAGATGGTGCGCCAGTAGATGATTCTACTTTATCTGTAAACTCTGGTGATTTTTTAGAAAAACACTTAAAGAAAATGGTTAAATTTATAGAGACTAAAAGTGACGTTGAAATTTTAGCTATTGGGATCGGTCATGATGTATCAAGATATTATGATAAAGCTATTAAAATTACAGATGTACATGAGCTTGGGGATGTTATGATTTCTCAGTTGAGTGGGTTATTTGAAGGAAAAAATAAATTGCACTAAAGATTTAATAAATCTTTGTTTTTCCATTTAATTTTAACTTCCGCACCTTTTCTAGTTTTTGAGTTTTGGCATAATATATTTGCATAATTTTTTTCAAGCAAAGTCTTTCCTATAAAAATACCAAGTCCTAATCCAGATTTAGACTTATCTGAAGATTTAAATGATCTAATATAAGGTTCGCCAATTTTACGTAGCACATCACTTGGATACCCCTCCCCGTCATCTTCAATTATGATTTCTGTACATAAATTATCACTTTTTATGCTTACAAAAACTTTAGATTCTGCAAATTTATTTGCATTACCTATAAAATTCCTGAGTCCATAAACAATCTCAATAGATTTAGTAATATTTAATGAATTAGAATTTTGATCATAATTTACAATAAATTCATTTTTGCTTGTCTCTTTAAAAGATTTTACAATTTCTTTAACATAGTCAGTAATTGATAAATTTGTATCTATAAAATTATCTTCTATAATGGGATTTAATGTCAATTTTTTTAATATTTCACTACATCGATCAATTTGATTAGCTAACAATTCAATATCCCTTATAACCTCATTATCGCCTTGAAATTGTTTTAATAAATCTGATGATATAATCTTTATTGTAGAAAATGGAGTTCCTAAAGAATGTGCTGCTGCAGCAGCTTGACCACCAAGTGATAAAAGTTCATGTTCTTTTGACATAATTTCTTGCATTTTATTTACTGCTTCTTTTCTTAATCTAGACTCTATTCCAAATGTTAGAGCAAAATAATTTAAAAAGATTAAAGCAATAATCAGAGAAATAGGAATTGAATAATAATAGTAACTATCAACATGAAAATGTTCATTCACAGGATAAGGCAATGGGTGGTTAAAAAAAGTAAGAAACACTATTATAAATGTAGTTATTGTGACCAACAAAGAGTTGCTTCTAATTCCCAAGCTTGATGAAGAAAAAATAGCTGGAATTATTAGAAAAATTGAAAAAGGATTAACAATACCACCCGTTAAATATATTAAACAACTTAGTTGTAAGATGTCAGTTAACAAAAAAAAAAAGGCTTCTTTATCTAGGAGCTGAGTTCTTTGGTGAATATAAATTAAATATAAATTACTTACTATTCCCATTAAAATTACTACATTTTCTAAAATTAAATCAAACTTAAAACTGAAGATAAAATATATTACATTTATAGTTATTAGTTGCCCAATAATAGCAATCCATCTTAAGTTAATATATGTGGATTTTTTTAATGTAAAATATTTTGAAGTTTCGAAAAACTTCATTATTAAATGTCTAGATTTTGAACATTAATTGCGTTCGATACAATAAAATCCTTTCTTAATGCTACATCATTACCCATTAATGTGTGTATAAGAAGTTGATCTTTTTTTAAATCCTTTGAATATTGAACTTGTAATAAATTTCTTGTTTCAGGATCAAGGGTAGTGCTCCACAATTCGTCTGGATTCATTTCACCTAATCCTTTGAATCTTTGAATACTCATTCGTGATTTTTCTTCATCATAAGCTTTTGTAAATTCTTTAGTGCCTTTTTTTATTTTCCTTAATTCTTTGCTGTGATTTAAGATATAATCTTCTAATTCCTTTTCATCTTTTATATAAATACCTTTTGTGCCTTTATTAATTTTGAATAAAGGTGGTTGAGCAAGATATACATGCCCATTTTCTATTAATTTATTAAAGGGTTTGTTATTAAAGAATGTTAGCAGGAGAGCTCTAATATGGGAGCCATCAACATCAGCATCGGTCATTATAATAATTTTTCCATATCTTAAATCCTTTAAATCTAAATCTTCTGTTTTGGGATCTAAACCTAGAGCATTAATAAGTGTTACAATTTCATTTGAGGAAATCATTTTTGACAATGTCTTTGTTCTATATTCACTTCCATCTTTGTTACTATTTTTTTTTAAAGCGATTTCTTCTACATAAGTATTAAGAATCTTACCCCTCAGAGGTAAAACAGCCTGATTGGACCTATTCCTCCCTTGTTTTGCAGAGCCACCCGCTGAATCTCCCTCTACTATAAATAGTTCTGTACCCTCTTGTTTTCCTATCTGGCAATCAGCTAATTTTCCAGGCAAGCCACTTAATTCTAAAGCTCCTTTTCTTCTTACATTCTCTCTGGCTTTTCTAGCAACGTCTCTCGCAAGAGCAGCTTGCATTACTTTTGCTAAAATAATCTTTACCATGGTTGGATTTTGATCAAACCATATTGATAATTTTTCACTAACAATATTTTCTACTATCATTCTTACTTCAGATGAAACTAGTTTATCTTTTGTTTGAGAGGAAAATTTTGGATCTGGGATTTTTGCAGATATTACACATGTTAGACCTTCTTTAATATCGTCTCCAGAAATAGTTAGTTTGTTCTTTTTTAACAAACTATGTTCTGTTGCATATTTATTAACCACTCTAGTTAATGCACTTCTAAAGCCCAATAAATGAGTACCACCATCTTTTTGATAAATATTATTTGTATATGGATAAATATCCTCTCCATAGCTTGCGTTCCATTTTAAAGAACATTCAATTTCAATATTTTCTTTTTTTCCCTCAATATATATTGGTTTTTTGAACAAATCATTTCCAGTTTTATTCAGAAGTTTTTCTCTTTTTTCATCCAAGAAATCAACAAATTCTAAAACACCACCATCAAATTTAAATTCAATTATTTTTTCTTTTTTTTTATTTAAGTCATTAATTGTTATCTTTATTCCTTTATTTAGGAATGCCAGTTCACGCATTCTTTTGATAATTATACTTGGTGTAAATTTAATTGAAGAAAAAATATCCTTAGAAGGTAAAAAAGTTATTTGTGTACCTGTTTCTTTTGATTTTCCTATAACTTTAAGTGGAGCTTTTGAGTCTCCATTATTAAATTCCATAAAATATTTTTTACCATCTCTATCAATTTCTAATTTTAATTTTTCTGATAATGCATTTACTACTGAAACACCAACACCATGCAAACCACCAGATACCTTATATGAATCATGGTCAAACTTTCCACCCGCATGAAGTTGTGTCATAATAACTTCAGCAGCAGACATTTTTTCACCTTTGTGCATATCAACAGGTATGCCTCTACCATCATCTCTTACAGTAATAGTTCCATCTGAATTAATTTTTAAATCTATACTTTTACAATGGCCCGCTAAAGCTTCGTCAATTGAATTATCAACAACTTCATAAACCATATGATGTAAACCAGTTCCATCGTCTGTATCCCCAATATACATGCCTGGTCTTTTTCTTACAGCTTCAAGACCTTTTAAAACTTTTATAGAATCTGCTTTATATGTAGAATTATTTGTCATTTTTAAATAGTAGGAAAATTCTTTATAACATTTTTTAATAAAAAATGTCTAATATAATTATCTATATTTACTTTAATTAGTTGAATGGGTCTTTTATCTCTATAAAATCCTCTGTGTATGTCATTATAAAATATCTATTATTTGTAACATCACTTTATCTTAATAATCAAAACCTTAACCAACCCTATAATTTATGAACATCTATCTTATTTATAATGTTAGTCTGTATCATTATAGGTGTTTAAATTAATTAGTGAACAAAACTTAAAAATGTTTTAACAATTAAAGATTAAATGAATCTAAAAAAACAACTATATCAAATTTTAAAGTGTCCAATATGTAATGGGGGGAAATTTACTAATCATGGGACTGTGAACGGTATTCATCCAGATTTGTTAAAATTATGTAAATTATTAGAATGTAAAAATTGTAAACATTGGTTTCTTTCAAAAATGCCAAAAAAAAAATTTATAGAGAATTTATATAAAAAAAGTTCTGAATATGTTTTTAATAAGGAATTTATATCAAATATTAAGAAAAAAACTTTTTTCACAAAAGCATTAAAATCTGAAAAGCTCAATATTAATCACTGGATTTTTAAATTTATGGAAGATTACAAAAAAGGAAATTATCTTGAAATAGGACCTGGTAATTGCAATCTATTAAAAACATTTAGAAAATTTGGGTGGTATTGTGAGGGACTTGAGCTACAAAAAATTTTTAGGATTAGGGGAGTTCATACTGATATAAAAAAAATAAGTAAGAAAAATAAGAATGTCCTAGTTTTTCATGATGTCTTAGAGCACGTTGTTGATCCAATATCTGTCTTAAGAAAATTTAGCAAACAACAAACAGCTGGTGATAAGCTTTTTTTAGCATTCCCTAATTCAAGTTCTTTTAAGGCGCAGCTCTTGAAAACTAAATGGAGTATGGTGGCACCCTTAGCCCATTTAAATTTTTTTTCTATAAATTCAACAAAAATTTTACTAAAAGAATGTGGTTATCATCCATATCTAATAGAAGAAACATCTTTTGTAGTTTTCAAAAAACTTTTAAGAAGTATAATAAGACTGCCTGTCACTTTTCTCTTAGATGTGTTGAACTTAAGAATTATATGTGCCTTGAAACGAATTCCTGAAATTATATTAAACATACTTGATTTAATTAAAGGAGATCAATTGCATGTTATAGGGATTAAAAGATAGGCTTTTAACTATCTTAACTTTTTTTTGATTAGTGTTATTATTTTAATTGAATATTTCTTCTAAAGTTGAATTAATCTTTTTAACATTCTACTAAATGATTTTTGCTAATTTTTTTTAAAAGAAAAATGCATATCTTGAAAATCAAGATTATTAGGAAAATCTACTCCCTTAACTGGGAAGTCATATCTAAATTCCTTGTCATGATTTTTATAATTTTCTTTGTTTACAAGGGTTATCTCTAGTGTTTTTGGTAAATTAATTTTTAGTGTTCCAGTATTATTATTTCCATGTATATGTATTATTTCAAATTTAGATTGTAATAATTTTATTTTACGTTCAAAAATTTCTTCAAATTTATCTATCTCATGGAATTCAATAATTAATGATAAAATTTTATGCGATGTATCAATTATTTGATCTATGATTTCATACTCAGATCCTTCAATATCTATTTTTAGTAAAACATTATTAAAGGTAATATTATTAAAAATTTCTTCTATATTTGTTTCATTTTTGTTTTTGGGTTGTTGTAAAATTTTTTTTTTTTTATGTGAAATACGACCACTATTTAATAGAATGGCATAACTAAAAAAATGTTTAAGCATTTCTGTTAAGTCTTTAATTTTATATCTTAATTTTATTAATCTTCTAAGTATCCTAAGTATACTTAACAGATAACTTTTTGTAGAAACTGTGTGATCATAAAAGGTTACTTTTATATTTTGGTTTATCTTAAGATACTCTTTCTCAAAGCTCCAATTAGTTCTTTCACTCCCCATACCTAAAGAAATTAGAGTTTCTACCTTATTAAGTTCTTTTTTTCCTAATACATAACCACCATCCATATTGATACCAATTCTTATCAAATCTACTTTTAATGGCATAAGGTAGTTAAATTTCTCTGTTAAATAGTTTTTTGTCATTGCTTTTTAAAATACAATTAATAGTGAAATTATAAAGAACTAATCTTTAATAAGCGTTTTTATTGTGGTTGTATATATTCTGCAAGTATTAATGGCGGAGAGACAGGGATTCGAACCCTGGGTACCTTTAACAGTACACACACTTTCCAAGCGTGCGCTTTAAACCACTCAGCCATCTCTCCTTCATTAATGATTGTCTAGCTGTATCCAATTTTCTTCTTTAGTTTTTGTGTATTTTTTAAACCAGAAGGATAGGTATCTTTCAGCTAAATATGCATATAATCTTTGTGTATCGTAACCCTTAAGTTTCTCAAATCCAAATTTTTTCTCACACCGTTCTAGCCACGGAAATAATGTGTTAAACCACTTATCTGCAATATTGGCTTTAGATATAAACATAATATGTGGATTAAAGTAACTTTGCTCATAAACAAATTTTTTAAATTCACTCCTATCTTGTTTTTCGATCTCCTCAATCGCCAAATCTAAGTTTCCATAGCCATGATGCATGTCGAAGTGTAGCACAATGTTTCTTTTTTTTTCATCAAATAATATTAGTGGATCTTTTATTAAATTTCTCCATCCTCGCTTTATCATTTTCATTTTTTTTACTTTTGAGATTTTTATTGGTTTACATATTATTGATTCATATTCGTACCAATCATCTAGGGGTTGAGTTATTAAATAATCATTAATGTTATCTTTATTTATATTATCAATTTCTATGTGAGGTTTAATCCAAAATCTTCTTTTTTGACAAAAACCTACCCAATCGTTTTTTTCAGAATTTAATAAATTTTTCCAATACCAATAATGAAATGTTAATTCTGAGTAATATTTTTCTTTAAAAAAAATATTTTTTTTATTATCACACCTTAAATAATTTTTAGGAACATTTTGATTTCCAACCCAAGCTAAATTGTAAGTGGAGTTCTCTAAAAACTTAACCTCCTTATTTGTAACACAATATATTTGTAATTTATTCATTAATTAAATTATAATAAAAATAAAAATTATGTTTTAAATTTCTTAAGTTAAATTTAAGATATCCTTTAATTAATAACTTGATGAAAGCTATCCAACTTTGTTCTCGCCCTAGCATACCTTGATTATTTTTATTAGAATATGAATGTTCATACGTTACATGCTTCACATTAAAAATTTTTGCTAAGATTAGTTGTGACTTAGTAAGTTTTCCATTTAAACCACCTCTTAAAGTAAACAATGCTTTTTGTTTTTCTTTTTTAAACATATAATTAGAAATACCTATTAACTCATATTCTGAAAATAAAGACCCATTATACAATTCATGAGTTTTGAATATATTTTTTAAAATTAATTTGGCTAATAATATACTAATTTTGGATTTATTGTCAGTCTTAACAATCTTCAATGTATTTGCCTTGAAATAATTGTATTCATGAATTGAGAGCCCAATAAATTGAACCAAAAAAGAAATGAAATACTTTGGATGATTGCCAATAATACTTTTATTTGTTTTAAAATAATGCTTATGAAATTCAAAAAGTGTGCCATATTTTATAGACTTACCATTTTTAAAAAAATTAATTTTCTTCAATATGACTGTATCTGCATCCCAGATTATGACCTCTTCCCTGTTGATCTCTACAAAATCTAATATGAAGCTAAGTTTTAGTACTTGCTGATAATACCAACCTAATCTTTCTCTAAAAAGACTCTGATAATCTTTCAAAATACTTTGTTCTTCAAAAACTGTATTGAATTCTTGGAATGAAATTATAGAATCTTCATTTAAAAAATAAAATTCTTTAAAATTTAATTTTTCTTTAAATTCTTTAATTTGATTTGAGGGACAAATAATAAATATTTTAAATGATTTATAAAATTTTTTAAAACAATGATAATTCTCCAATATAATCGGAATATCTCTGGCTAAAGAAACTTGACAAACATTTAACATACTTAATCTATTTATTTTAGATTTAATAATAATGGAATACTATAGTTTAAAATATAAAATAATTTGATGGATGGTTATTTCTATCTACTCTAACTAAAGTTAAACTTGTATACTTTAAATTATTTTTAATTTTATCAGTAACTTGGTAAATTTTATAATTTTCATTTTAGAGCTGTTTAAAAAATTTGTTCACAATAAATACAATTAATTGAAATAAAACTTTAATATTCATTTTGCTTTTTCCAGATTTACGTTTATCAAAAAAAATATCTCTATCTGCTACTTTTAATCTGACATTAGATGAATAAATTAAATCAGCTAATATTTTGTAGCCTGCACCGTATAATCTTTTTTTATTTTTTTTATATATTTCTTTTTTAAATAAAAAAAACCCACTCATTGGATCTTTGGTTTTGCTACCTAATAAAAAATTTATAGTTAATATCAGAATTAATGAACTAACATATCTGATATAACTTAAACCAGGATCTTTTTTTTTTAATAAGTTTCTAGTTCCGACTACAATATCAAAGTTTCCAGATGTAAAAATATTTAACATATATTTTATATATTTTGGAGGATGTTGAAAGTCACCATCCATTACTAATATATTTGAATAAACTGCCTTATCAAAACCTAATAGGCAAGATTTGGTAAGATCTCTTTTTTTATTCTTTCTGATATAATATCTAAAAAACTTATTTTTTTTCTTAATTTTATTTAAGATCAATTCTGAATTATCTGTTGAATCATCATCTATCATTATTAATTCAAAATTACTTAATTTTAAAAGATTTTTTTCTTTCTTTATTTCTTCCACTAATTTAGCAATATTTTTACCTTCATTTAAAACCGGTATTACAATAGATAATTTAATCATATTTTATTTAATTTTAGAATATCTTTATAATATTAAATTGATTAAAGACATGTTATTTAACAATTATAATATTATGCCTACATTAAAAATAAAAAGTAAATTAAAATATGATTACAATAATATTGACTTTGGTTTTTATGATAAAGTTTTTCACAAAAATAAAGGTATACGTAGCGCTTGGCATTACACAAAATTTAATTATATAAAAAAAAAAATTAATAAAAAAGATATTCACCTTGATATAGGTTGTGGTAGTGGAACATTTGTATCTTTACTAAATAATAAAATGAGTTGTGGAATTGATATTTCTTCCAAACAAATTAAATATGCCAACATGAAATATGGGGCAAAAAATAAAATTTTTTACTCATTTAATAAGAGGATACCCTTTAAAAAAAAAAAATTTGATTCTGTTTCATTGATTGAGCTCGTAGAACATCTGTCAGATCGAGAAATTTATATTTTGTTTAAAGAAATTTTTCGTGTATTAAAACCTAATGGTGTAATTCATATTACTACTCCGAACTATTTATCTTTATGGCCCATACTAGAGATAATACTTAATCAAATTTCAAAAGTCTCTTATGAACACCAACATATTAACAAATTTAACCTATTTAATACTAATAAAATTACAAATAAATTAAAATTAAAAATAATTGAAAAAAAAACATTTATGTTAATTAGTCCATTCCTTGCTTTTTTTTCTTTTAAAATTTCTAAATCATGTATTAAGTTTGATAATTTTTTTACTAAAATTTTTCCAGGATTTTTAATATATGTTAAAATTATAAAAAAATAAGTTGTTCACATTGATTTATAAAAAAAAAATAGAGATTTTTAATATTATTATTTTAATATTTATATCCTTTTTTATAAATTATTACTTTGGTCATCAAGGTCTGATGCCATTAGATGATTTGCAGAATTTTAATGCTGGTTATAGAGTTCTCACAGGCGATTTTCCATTTATTGATTATTATTCTATAACTGGACCTATCCTGGATATATGGCAATCTGTAATCTATAAAATTTTTGGTGTAAGTTGGAGTAGTCTAGTTATTCACTCTTCCATATTAAATAGTCTGTATACTTTAATTATCTATTTTTTTTTAAGGTTACATAATTTTCATATTTTTCATATTTTTTGCTATTCATTATCCGCTGGTATCTTGATGTATCCACCAGCAGGAAATCCTACTGTTGAACATCACTCACTAATAATGAGCTTGATTGCTTTTATTTTTTTTATTATTGGTCTAAAAAATAATAATAGATTTTATTTAATAATAAGTCCTATTTTTTTTGTCATTGCTTTTTTTATAAAACAAGTGCCTACAGCCTATTTTATAATATTTGCAACTCTTGTATATTTTTTCCAGATATATAAAAAAATAGATCTTATTAGTTTTAAAGTACTTGCTTTATCGAGTTTATTTTCTCTTTTTGTGGTTTCAATTTATTTTTTTATTAATAAAGTTCCAATTACTCTTCTTTTTGATCAATACATAGTCATTGCTATGGATCTAGGTGAATCCAGGTTTAATCAAATAAGTTTATCGAGTATTTACGATAATATCTCAAAATTATTTTTTTTATTATTTTTATTAATTCCATCTTTTATTTTTTTTATAAAAGATAATAATAAAAGTTCTTTTATAATCCTTGTGGGTTTAAGTTTTATTGTCTGTTTTTATGAAATTCACTCAAATAACCAACCTATTACATTTGCTTTACTACCTCTTTTTTTAGGCCTTCTTCACCATGATTTTTTAATTAATGGCAATCGATCAAAATTTACTGAATATTTTTTTTATATTATTATATCTTATGCTTTTTTTAGAATCTTGAGGTTTGAATTTTTTTATTTTTTTATTTATTTATTTATACTTATATTCTTATTTTATAAGAAATTTTTCAATCACAACTTACAAAATCTTAATTATTTATTCATTATATACTTAGCAATCACTACTTGTTTTTATTTTGAAAAATATATCAAGATTAGATCTTGGGATGACTTAAAAAAAAATGATTTACAAAGTAGTTTTAAGGGTGGTCAAATTGATGTTATGTTTAAAAATTTAAATTGGAAAACTGTATACTTTCAGGACACTAATAAAGAAAAGCAAACTATTAATGAGCTATTGGTATACTTAAAAAAATTAGATAAAAATTATCACTATATTATGATAACCGATTATCAAATTTATAATGCTATTTTAAATAGAAAAGACTTTTCTCCATTAAAATATTGGTTTGCTGGCGCTACATACCCTCATTTAAATAACCCAAATAGAAAAAAATTTGAAATTTTCTTTAAAAAAAAAATTATAGATAACGATATTCAAGAAATTATAATTGATGGTACTGCAAATTTTAATGATAATGATTTAAATGAATTTAAATGGCTTAAAAGTTGCCTTATTCAAAATACCGATTACTTTTTTACCAATGATAGCATCAAAATTTATAATATTAAAAAAAAATGTATTAATTAAACAAGCCAATCTTTGTATATTTCTATATTTTCTTTGATAAAATTTGGGAATTTAGCATCTATATTGATTTTGCCATACATATCTGACCTTCCTATAATATCTTTCCCTAAAAGAATTTTTTTTTCTATTTCTTCTAAATTTAAATATTTTGGATTTATTTTTTCTTTAAAAATATAAGGATCATTTGTTTCACATAAATTATTATATTTATATAGTAATTTTTCTGGGCTCTTTAAATTACAAAAATGCCATCCACCGTTATCTATTATATTATTAAGCCTAAACTTGTCTAATCTCCAAAATGGTCTTTTTTTGAACTTTAGTCCTCTTAACCATTGTGGTGATCTTAAAAATTTTTTTATACAAATTCTTGTTCCATACCAGTATGGATTTGTTTTGTTTTGTAAATTTAATTTATAGTAAAAATGCATTTGTTTAAAAACTGCATATTTCATTTTTTTTTCAAATTTTGACAAATTATCTGGATTGGGTATTTCATCCAAATCAGAGATTAATACAATATCCTCATCTTTTGCATTTTCTAATCCTCTTAAGATACAATTTCTTTGAAAATTTTCCCTTTTATATGGATTATCCCCACCTGGCATATCTTCAACTGGCACATAGATTATTTTATCTTTAAACTTTTGAAATTTTTCAATGTTAAATTGAAGTTTTTTATGATTATTTTGCCAGGTTTTGTCTCCCTCAACAATGACGAAATAATCTACGTACTTATCTAAAATATTCAATCTCAAATCTAATAATAAATCTTCATCCCAATATGAAAAACAATCGTAAGTCTTCATTAACTATCCTTATTAATTTTTAACACACCAATGAATGCCTCTTGTGGTATCTCAACTTTTCCAAACTGTTTTCCTCTAGCTTTACCTTTTTTTTGTTTATCTAATAATTTTCTTTTTCTATCTCTTGCACCACCCCCATGGATTTTAGTTAAAACATCTTTTTTAAATCCTTTAATAGTTTCTCTTGCAATAATTTTCCCTCCAATAGCTGCCTGAACTGGAATCATGAAGTTATGACGTGGTATCAAGTCTCTTAATTTTTCACAAACTTCTCTTCCAACTGTTTGTGCAAAATCTTTATGTACCATCATTGATAGTGCATCAACTGTCTCGGCATTCACTAAAATTCCAAGTTTTACTAAATCACCTTCTCTATGACCAATAATTTCATAATCAAAACTAGCATAACCACTTGTCATTGACTTTAATCTATCGTTAAAATCAAAAACAACCTCATTTAATGGAATTTCATAGTTTAATACTGCTCTATTCCCTGAATAACTTAAATTTGTTTGAACGCCTCTTTTGTCTTGGCAAACTTTTATAATTGCTCCCAAATACTCATCTGGAGTAATGACTGTAGCTTTAATCCAAGGTTCCTCTATATAGTTAATCATAGTAGGTTCTGGAAGGCTTGAAGGGTTTTGCAGCTCTATTACCTCACCTTTGTTCATGTGGACTTTATAAACAACACCAGGTGTTGTAGTTAATAAATTTATATCAAATTCTCTCTCTAGTCTTTCTGTAATAATTTCCAAATGTAGCAATCCTAAAAACCCACACCTAAATCCTAACCCTAATGCAGAAGAGGATTCTGCTTCATAAGAAAAACTAGCATCATTTAATTGAAGTTTGCCTAGTCCATCTTTTAATTTTTGATATTCGGAGCTATCTACAGGAAACAATCCACAAAATACAACTGGTTTACTTGGTTTAAATCCTGGAAGTGCTTCTTGAAGTGGTTTACTTGCATCACAAATAGTATCTCCAACTTTTGTTTCTGATAAAATTTTTATCCCTGTTGTTATAAAGCCAATTTCACCAGCATTTAATTCATTAATATCAGTTGCTTTTGGGGTAAATACACCCACTTTTTCAATTATATATTCTTGGTTAGTAGACATCATTTTTATCTTCATATTTTTAGAGATTTTACCATCAATAACTCTAACTAAGATAACGACACCTAAATAAGTGTCATACCAGCTATCAACTAATAAACATTTTAAATCTGCACCTTTCTCTCCCTCTGGAGCTGGTAACGATACAATAATTTGTTCTAAGATATCACTGATACCCTCACCTGTTTTACCTGAACAAGGAATTGCATCTTCTGTATCTATTCCTATAACATCCTCTATTTGTTTTTTTGTTTTTTCTAAATCTGAAGCTGGTAAATCAACTTTATTTAAAACTGGAACTATTTCATGCTTAGTATCTAAAGCTTGATAAACATTTGCCAGTGTTTGGGCTTCAACGCCTTGGGTACTATCAACAATTAAAATAGATCCCTCACAAGCATATAAAGATCTACTAACTTCATAACTAAAATCCACATGGCCAGGAGTATCAATAATATTTAAAATATACTCCTTTCCATCTTTAGCTTTATAATTAAGTTTCACTGTTTGAGCTTTAATTGTTATTCCTCTTTCTCGCTCAATATCCATTGAATCTAAAACTTGCTCCTTCATCTCTCTTTCAGTTAGGCCACCACATGTGTGAATTATTCTATCTGCAATAGTTGATTTGCCATGATCAATGTGTGCTATAATTGCAAAGTTTCTAATGTGATCAATTTTTGTCATAATTATGATCTTATCTTTGCGTCTGTTTTTGATTCTACAGTTGAAATAATAAGCTGATTTATTTTATTTAAATCTCCATCATTTAATGTTTTTTCTAAAGATTGAATTGTAACATTTAATGCAATCGATTTTTTACCTTCAGCTATATTTTCACCCTCATAAACATCAAATACTTTAACAGATTTTATCAAATCTTTATTTATATTCATAATTATCTCTATTAATTCTTGTACCTTAAAGTTTTTATCTAAAACAAAAGCAAAGTCTCTCTCTGATTTTTGAAAGTCAGAATACTTATATTGAGTTTTTTGATCTTTTAATGATTTTTTTGTCTGTTTTAAATTATCTAAAAATATTTCAAACCCCACTAATGCTTCAGCTTCGATATCTAATTTTTTTAGTATATTTGGGTGAATGTCACCAAAAAAAGCTACTACTTTTTCTTTACCCTTGTTTAGAAATATTCTTCCAGATTTCCCTGGGTGATAATAGTTTGGTGTTTCATCATCAATGTAGAGTTTTTCTTTATTGTATCCTGCTTCAACTAAACTTTGAACAACATCTCTTTTAACATCAAAAATATCAACTAATCTCTCTTGTTCTGCCCAACTCTGTCTAGACAATTTTCCTGTTCTTAATCCACTAACTACAGTTTGTTGTTCACCCGGTTTAGATCCAAAAAAAGTTGGACCTATTTCAAATATTGATAAATCTTTAAATCCTCTTTCTAAATTTTTATTTAGATGCATAATTAAATTTGAAAATATCGAACTTCTTAATACATCTAAGTCTGTGCTTATGGGATTAACTATTTTAATTTCATTGTTATTTTCAATAAATAATTGATTAACTTTACTATCAGTAAAAGACCAAGTTATAGCTTCCAGATATCCCTTAGATGCAACGGCCCGCTGTAAAAAATGAAATAATTTTTGTGTTTGGTTTAATGTATTTTTCTTTCTAACTTTTTCAGGTTTAATCATCTTAATTTGGTCATAGCCTTTAATTCTTACCAGTTCCTCAACTATATCCACTTCTTGTTCAATATCAGGTCGCCATGATGGCACTAATAATAGTAATAACTTTTTTTGTTTTTTTATTTCAAAACCCAAGCTGGTTAATATTTTGACAATCTCTTTTTGATCAATTTTAAATCCTGTTATTTTTTCAAATAACTGAATGTTAAATTTTACCGTGTTATTTTTAATAACTTCAATTTTTTGAATATCAAATTTACTAATTTCTCCTCCGCATATCTTTTTAATTAACTCTGCAGCTCGTTGAAGCCCTTGCTCTATTGACAGTGGGTCAATTCCTCTTTCAAATCTAAACTTTGCATCAGTATCTATATTTAAAGTTTTAGAAGTTTTTCTAATTGATCTTGGGTTGAAATATGCAGACTCAATTAAAACATTTTTTGTATCTAGTTCAGTTCCAGATCTCATTCCTCCAATAATTCCTCCTAAACCTAATACTCCTGATGCATCTGTAATAACACACATATCATTTTCAAGATTATAATCTTTGTTATCTAGAGCCTTAAATTTTTCACCTTTTTTTGAATTTCTTATTATTATTCTCTTATCTATTTTATCAGCATCATAAGCATGCAGTGGTCTATTTAAATCAAACATTACATAATTTGTAATATCAACTATTGCAGAAATAGGTTTTTGACCTAAAGATATTATTTTTTTCTTGAGCCAATCTGGACTTTCAACGTTCTTTAAGCCTGTAATCAAACAGCTTCCAAAAACTGTGCATCCTTGATTTTTTTCTTTAATTATTTTTATACTTACTTTTTGTTTATTTTTTTGAACTAACTTCTCTATTTTCAATTTTTTTAATTCACCAGAACCTGCTGCAGCTAAATCTCTTGCTATTCCTCTTACTCCCAAACAATCTGCTCTGTTTGGTGTAATGGATATATCAATTACATTTAGATTACTTTTAGGAAAATAATTTTCACCTATTTTTTTTTCATATTTTAGTACTGAAAGTTTTATAATACCTTCACTTTCATTCGATAAGTTAAGTTCAGATTCTGAACATAGCATTCCATATGAAGTAATGCCTCTAATTTTACTCACTTCTAATTTCATTTTATTTTTTGGTACTACTGCACCAGGAGGAGCATAAATTGTTAACAATCCTTCTGTGGCATTTGCTGCACCACAAACCACCTTAATAGGATCACCTGATCCAATATCCACATCACAAATTCTAAGCCTATCTGCATTAGGATGTTTTTCTGTTTTTAAAATTTTGGAAACTATAAAGCTATCTAATTCACTTGATTTACTATCAACACCTTCTACTTCTAGGCCGATATCAGTAAGCTTATCAATAATTTTATTTTCATTTAGTTTAGTTTCTAGGTGCTCTTTTAACCAGTTTGTTGTGATCTTCATCTACTTAAGCCTCTGTAGTTTGTGGGCACATCTATTGGGTCAAAACCAAAGTGGTTTAACCATCTATAATCACAATCAAAAAATGCTCTTAAATCATTTATCCCATATTTAAGCATTGCCAACCTATCTATTCCTATACCAAATGCATAACCCTGGAATTCATCAGGGTTTACTTTTACATTTTTTAAAACATTTGGGTGAACCATTCCACAACCTAATACCTCAAGCCACTTATTTCCTTCACCAATTACTATTTTTCCATCTTTTATTTCATAGCCAATATCTACCTCAGCTGATGGTTCTGTAAATGGAAAGTGACTTGGTCTAAATCTCATTTTAATTTTATCAACCTCAAAAAATTCTTTAATAAAATAATTTAAACACCCTTTTAAGTGACCCATATTTATGTCTTTATCGATATGTAGTCCTTCAACTTGATGGAACATAGGAGTATGAGTTTGATCACTATCTGATCGATATGTTCTGCCTGGTGCAATTATTTTAAAAGGTGGTTTATTATTTAACATAGTTCTAATTTGAACTGGGGATGTGTGTGTTCTTAGTAATAATTCTTTTTTTTCATCAAGATAGAAAGTATCATGCATATCTCTTGCTGGGTGATTATCAGGTGTGTTTAATGCAGTAAAATTATTGTATTCATTTTCAATATCTGGACCTTCTTCCACACTAAAACCAATTTCTGAAAATATTGATGAAATTTCATCTATAACTTGAGATACAGGATGAATTTTTCCTTGAACAAATGGTCTCTCTGGTAAAGTTATATCTATTTTTTCTTTTTCTAATTTTTGGTTAATTTCTTTAATTTCTATATTATTAATCTTTATTACAATTAAATTTTGGAGTTCTTCCTTTGCTGTATTTAAGTCTGATGCGAAATTTTTTCTTTCTTTTTCTGCTATTTTTCCAAGCTGTTTAAATTGAGAGCTAATCAATCCATTTTTACCAAATAAATCTGTCTTGATTTTATTGACTTGATTTAAATCTAAATTTTCTTTTAGTTTTAAAAGGAAATTATCTTTTATTTTTTTAATATCAGACATACTGAGAGATTATTTCTTCACCAAAGAAAAACAATAGTGAAGATTAATTTAGTGCTGATTGAGCTTTCTGAACGATCGTTTTAAAGGCTTCTGGGCTATCGTATGCTATTTCAGCTAATATTTTTCTATCTAGCTTAATTCCACACTTTGTTAAACCATTAATAAATTTCGAATAAGTTAAGCCTTCAGATCTAACCCCTGCATTAATTCTCTGTATCCATAAAGACTTAAATTCTCTTTTTTTTGTTCTACGGTCTCTGTAAGCATATTGCATGGCTTTTTCCATAGCTTGCTTTGCAACTCTTATAGTATTTTTCCTTCTGCCCCATTGACCTTTGACGGCTTTTAAAACTTTTTTATGTTTAGCGTGACTTGTTACACCTCTTTTTACTCTTGCCATTTTATCCTCTTAAACTGTAGGGCATGTATGATTTAACTATTTTGCCGTCTTGTTTTGACATAGTAGTCGTGCCTCTTAATTTTCTAATTTGTGAATTTGTTCTTTTAATCATACCATGTCTCTTTCCAGCTTGAGCCATCATGACTTTTCCCGTAGCTGAGATCTTAAATCTTTTTTTTGCTGAGCTTTTAGTTTTTAATTTCGGCATAATTTAGCGGACTTATACAAATATTGGAATGGATTTACAACCTCTATTAAGCCTTATAAAGGCTGAATAACCATAATCATTTGCTTTCCATCAAACTTTGGATGCAATTCTACTTTACCAATATCTTGCATATCAACTTTTATTTTATCCATTAACTCTCTACCTAAATGAGAGTGCTGCAACTCCCTACCTTTAAATCTTATTGTGAATTTTACTTTGTCTCCTTTTCCTATAAATTTTTTAGCATTTTTAACTTTAAAATCATAATCATGCGTTTCTGTGACAGGTCTCATTTTGATTTCTTTTAACAAAACTATTTTTTGTTTTTTCTTGGCAACATTCGCTTTTTTTTGCGCATCATACTTAAATTTACCCATATCTATAATTTTACATACTGGTGGTTTTGCATTTGGTGCTATTTCAATTAGATCTAAACCTTGTTCTTTGGCCATTGATATAGCTTCATTTGTATTTAATATTCCTATATTATCACCATCACTCCCTATAACCTGAACTTCAGGTGCTGTAATTCTATTATTAGACTTTGGGCCTTTATCTTTAGTTCTTCTTTGAAAATAATTTTGCTTAAAATCTGCCACTTAGTTTAAGGATGCTTTATTTAAAGCTGAGAAAGTTTTTAAGAATAAGTTTAATTCCATATTTTCTTGTTTATTAGTGTCTAATCTTCTAATCGTTACTGAGTTACTGTCAACTTCTTTTTTACCGCAAATCAATAATAGTGGTATTTTTGATAAAGAATGTTCTCTAATTTTATAATTTAAATTATGGTTTTTTAAATCTACTTCAGAGCACATCCCTACATTATTAATTTTTTTATTTACTTCTTTTGCATATGTATCGAACTCTTCTGAAATTGGAATTACAACTACTTGCAAGGGAGCTATCCAAAAAGGAAACTTTCCAGCATAATTTTCTATAAGTATTCCTATAAATCTTTCCAACGAACCAAACAAAGCTCTATGAAGCATTACTGGAATTTTTTTTACTCCATCATTATCAACAAAAGATGCATCTAATCTTCCAGGTAAATTTAGATCTACCTGTAATGTTCCACATTGCCAATCTCTTCCTATAGCATCTCTTAAAACAAACTCGATTTTTGGACCATAGAACGCTCCTTCACCTTTATTGATTGTGTATTCAAGTTTTGAGGCTCTAACAGCATCTAATAAAGCTTTTTCTGCTTTATCCCAAACGTTATCATCCCCAACTCTTAAATCTGGTCTATCTGAATACTTTAAGATTACATTCTCAAACCCTAAATCTTTATAAATATCTAGAATTAAATTCGTAACAATTAAACATTCTTTTGTAATTTGATTTTCGGTACAAAAAATGTGAGCATCATCTTGGGTAAAGGCTCTTACTCTTAACAATCCATGTAAAGCTCCTGAAGGTTCATACCTATGCACCTTTCCAAATTCTGATATTCTTAAAGGCAGGTCTCTATAGCTTTTTAATCCTTGGTTAAATACCTGAACGTGACCAGGGCAATTCATTGGTTTAATAGCAAATATTTTTTTATCTGGTGTTTGAGAGGTATACATGTGCTCTCCATATTTTTCCCAATGGCCTGATTTTTCCCAAAGAGCTCTATCTAATATTTCAGGCGTATTTACCTCTTTGTATCCAGCCTCCTCCTGTCTAGCTCTCATGTAAGCAACTAATTTTTGAAATAATTTCCAACCCTTTTCATGCCAAAAAACTGATCCTGGACTTTCTTCTCTAAAATGAAATAAATCCATTTCTTTTCCAAGTTTTCTGTGGTCTCTTTTTTCAGCTTCTTCAACTCTCTTTAAATATTCGTCTAAGTGTTTTTGTGAAGTCCAACTCGTTCCATAAATTCTTTGTAACATTTCATTATTAGAGTCACCTCTCCAATAAGCTCCTGATACCTTTGTTAGTTTAAAGTATTTACCAATTTTTCCTGTTGAAGATAAGTGAGGTCCCTTACATAAGTCATGCCAATCACCATGAAAGTAAATAGATACATCTTCACCCTGAGGAATGCTTTCAATAATTTCAGCTTTATAAAGCTCTCCCTTATTCTTGAAATGAGATATAGCCTTATTTCTACTCCATACTTCTCTTGTAGTTGGAACATTTCTATCAACGATTTCCTTCATTTTATTTTCAATCCTATTTAGATCCTCCTCTGTAAAAGGTTCTTTTCTTGAAAAATCATAATAAAATCCATTTTCAATAATTGGACCAATGGTCACTTGAGTGCCTGGAAAAAGCTCTTGCACTGCCATTGCAGTTATATGTGCTGTATCATGACGAACTGTCTCTAAACTCTCTTTATCCTTAAGAGTGAAAATTTTAACAGAACAATCTTTTTCTATGATGTAACTTAAATCCTTAAGTTCATCGTCAACACTAATTACTGTTGCTTGCTTTGATAGGGATTTACTTATCCTTTCTGCAACCTCTAATCCTGTTACTTTATTTTTAAACTCAATAATATTTCCATCTGGTAGTGTAATTAATGGCATTTAATTTAATAATTTTTTGTATTCTGAATATGTAGAAAAACACATTTTTTCAACATTAAACTTTTTAATTATATTTTTTCTACCTTCAATGCCCATGGATTTCAACGAAGATTCATCTGAATTTAAAACTTCTATTATTTTTTTACATAACGATTCTGCACTTCCTGTCTCAAACAAATAACCAGTTTTATTATCAATAATGGTTTCTTTGGAGCCCCCAATATCGCTTGCTATTATGGGTTTTTTCATTGATTGTGCTTCAACAACAACTCTACCAAAAGCCTCGGGTTCTATTGAAGCTGAAACGACCAAATCTGAAATTTTATAAGCTAAGGGCATATTTTTACAATGTTCTATAAATCTTACCTGTCTTGTTAATCTATATTGCTCTACTAGTCTTTTTATTTTTTTGGTATAAACACTCCTACCTTGATCACTACCTAAAATAACAGCATAAAATGATTGATGGCCAAGTTCTTTATTAACAAGTTTTAAGGCCTCTATGAATACTTCCTGACCTTTCCATCTAGTTAGTCGCCCTGGCATTAGAATTATTTTTTTATCCACATTTAATTCCCAATCTTTGATAAGTTGGTTTTCTTCATGCTCCAATGTTGTTGAAGAATCAAAATAATCAACATTAATGCCCCTAAAAATTACTAAAAATTTTTTCTTCAAACCTAAATATTTAAAATAATTATTATTAATGTGTGAAAAAATAAAATTTGAGCCTGCTATTATTAAATTAGACCTAACCATTATTGAATTATAGAATTTTTTTAATGAATTATTAAAATTATAAGTTCCATGAAATGTTGTTACAAATTTTCTCCCAGTAAGTTTCGTTGCTAGTAAACAAGACCATGCTGGTGCACGACTTCTTGCATGAACAATGGATATATTATAAAATAGAATTATAAAAACTAGGGCTATAGCATTAAATAACATCAAAATTGGATTCTTACTTTGAACTGGAAGTTTAATTAATTTTACTTTTTTTTTATCAATAAATTTCAATAGTTTACCACCACTAGTAACAATGAACGATGAACAATCATTTTCTGGTAGATAATGAGCAAGATCAAAACAGCCAGTTTCTGCTCCACCATATCCAAGCTTAGGTATTACCTGTAAAACTTTTAATTTAGATGACATTTGATACAACTATATATTAAGAATTAACCTGAATAAACTGATATGAGTAAATTTAAATACCTTAAAATCTCAAATAATAAGCAAATAAGATATTTACATAACAATTATCGAGAAAATCTCTATATCATTTTTTTACATGGTTTTATGTCAAATATTGAAGGTAAAAAAACTAAGGCCATATTTAAATATGCAAAAAAAAATAAGCTTGGTTTTCTTGCACTTGAGTATTCTGGTCATGGAAAATCTACTGGTAAATTTACAAAAGGCAATATTAGCAAATGGTCTAAAGAAGTAGAAACATCAATTAAAAAGGTTGTTAAGAAAAATGAGTTTATTTTAGTAGGTTCAAGTATGGGTGCTTGGATATCTCTTAACCAATTTAGTTGTTTTAAGGCTCAAATTAAAGGGTTCTTAGGAATTGGCTCTGCTCCAGAATTTTTGCAGAATTTAATGTGGAAAAAGTTTACAAAAAAGATGAAAAATGAAACTATTAAAAAGGGAATTTATAACTTAAAACATGGCAATTATGTGTATCCAATTACCTATCAGTTAATAAAAGATGGGAGAAAAAACAAAATATTAAATAAAAAAATTGTATCAAATATTGATATTACTATGATTCATGGGGGTAAGGATGAGGTTGTACCACCCAGTTATTCTAAAAAAGTCTTAAAAATATTCAATAAAGCAAAAAAAAAATTAGTAATAATAAAAAATGGTGATCATAGTTTATCAAACCAACAAGGCTTAAAAAGAATTGTATTAGAATTAAATAAAATTGTTTCTAATATAGTTTAATCCTTCAATGTAACTTGGAAATTTAAAATTGTAGCTAAAATAATTTTTTACCTTCTTGTTACTGACTTTTTTAGACTCTTTATAAAAATTCTTTAACATCTCACTTTCTGTCGTATCAACTTCAATTTTTTCAATGTTTTTAATATTTAACATTTTGATTCCATATAAAGTAATTTCTTCAGATGAAGAAGGTTTGTCATCAGATAGATTATATATTTCTCCTGACTTAAATTTTGATAAAGATTTAAATAGTATATTTGCGATATCATCTACATGAATTCTTGAAAAGTAATGATTTTTTTTGTTAATTAATTTTACATCACCTGATTTTAGGCGAACTAAAATATTTTTTTCATTAGAATAAATTCCAGACAATCTAAATATCTGAACTGGTAATTTGTTATTTTTTTCTAAAGAAATCCAGGATTTTTCTGCTTCTAGTCTTGCAACGCCTTTATCAGAGGTTGGGTTTGTTTTGCTATCTTCATCAACCCATTCGCCCTTATGATCACCATAAACACTGGTGGCAGATAAATAAGTAATCCACTTAGCTTTAGAACTTTCTATAAATTTAGAAAAATTTTTTACAACTATGTCTTCTTGATTTTCTGGTGGTACTGAAACTAAAATATGATCTGCTTGTTTTAATTTTACAACAAGGTTTTGATCAGTTTTTTTACTGTTAAATAAATAACTATTATAATTAATGCCTCTAAAGTATTTTTTTGAAGATTCACTTCTAGATGTGGTTGTTAGATTAATATTATATTTTTCAATGCTAAGTTTTTTTATAAAGTTTTTTGCAACTTGGCCAAAACCAAAACAAAAAATATTTATGTCTTTCATTTTAACTGACTTCTTTTATTATAGATTTTAAACTTATTGGGTTTTTTAGTTTATCAATCATTTCTTTTGGGCAAACTTGAATAAAATTCAAAATTTCTTTATCAAAATTTTCTATTATTTTTTTAGAAAATTTTGAATCTGTCTCCTCACAGTGCTCTTGGACTAGATTTTTTAAATAAGTTATCCAATAATCTGATTCTGGTGTTTGCCATACTACAGTTTCTGAGTTAACTTTTTTTTCGAATTTCTTGTTTATGTCATAAATAAATGCCATTCCACCTGTCATTCCAGCTCCAAAATTATCTCCTACATCTCCCAAAACAACAACTGTACCACCAGTCATATATTCACAGGCATTTGAGTCACAGCCTTCGATAACTGAAATTGATCCTGAATTTCTCACTGCATATCTTTCCCCAGCTTGACCTGCTGCAAACAGCTTTCCAGATGTTGCTCCGTATAAAACTGTATTTCCAATTATTGTATTTTCTTGTGAAATTAAATTACTTTCATCCGGAAGTTTAACTATCACAGTTGCACCTGACAAACCTTTACCAACATAATCATTAGCATCACCTTTTAAAATAAGTTTTAAGCCTTTTATTGCAAATGCTCCAAAAGACTGTCCTGCTGACCCTTTGAATTTTAGGGATAAAAAGTTATCCTCTAATTGTTCAGAACCATATTTCTCGTAAAGATGATTAGAAATTCTTGTACCAACGGTTCTATGAGTATTTTTAATAATATACTCTTTTTCAATAATTTTTACTTTTCCAATTTGATCTTTAATTTCAGGTAAAATTTCTTGATCTAATGTATCTGTAACAGAATTTATTTCTGGGACTTTGCAGTATCTTGTGTTCTTTCCAGGATCAGTTTGAACAAATAAAGGGTTTAGATCTAAATCATCTAAATTTGGTGATGCTTTACTCACTTGTCTTAATAAATCAGTTCTACCAATTATCTCATTCATAGATTTAAAACCTATCTGAGCAAGAATTTCTCTCACTTCTTCTGCAATAAATTTAAATAAGTTAACTACTTTTTCTGGTGTACCAGAAAATTTTTCTCTTAATTTTTTATCTTGAGTACAAACTCCGACTGGACACGTGTTTGAATGACACTGTCTAACCATTATGCATCCCATAGCTACTAATGCTGTAGTTGCTACTCCATATTCCTCAGCACCCATCATGGCTGCGATAACAACGTCTCTTCCTGTTTTAATTCCCCCGTCAGTTCTTAGGGTAACTTTATGTCTTAAATTATTTAAAGTTAAAACTTGATTGGCTTCAGTCAAGCCCATCTCCCACGGTATTCCAACATACTTAACGCTTGTTTGTGGTGTTGCTCCTGTTCCTCCATTATGCCCAGAAATCAGAATTATGTCTGCTTTAGCTTTAGCCACACCAGCTGCAATTGTTCCTATACCAGATGATGCTACTAATTTTACCCCAACTCTTGCTTTTGGATTTGCTTGCTTCAGATCATAAATTAACTGCGCCAAATCCTCAATGGAATAAATATCATGGTGAGGTGGTGGTGAGATTAGAGTTACACCTGGTGTTGAATGTCTTAACTTAGCAATTTCTTCTGTAACTTTAAACCCTGGTAACTGTCCACCTTCACCAGGTTTTGCTCCTTGTGCAATCTTAATCTCTATTTCGTTACAGTTATTAAGGTATTTAAGTGTTACTCCAAATCTTGCTGAGGCTATTTGTTTAACTCTAGAATTAGCGCTGTCTCCATTTTTCATCTTAGTAAATCTCTTTTCATCTTCACCACCTTCACCACTACAAGAGGCTCCTTTAATTCTATTCATTCCTATAGCTAAAGTTTCGTGCGCCTCTTTCGATAGTGCACCGTGAGACATACTTCCACTTCCAAATCTTGTTAAAATATTTTCAATTGGTTCTACCTCTGCAATATCTATAGAAGGGTTTAGATTTTTTTCTCTGAATCCAATCAAATCTCTAAGATGTATGGGTGGAAGATTATAAATACCTTTTGCATATTTCTTATAAGCTTCAAGAGAATTTGATGAAACTGCACTCTGCAAAAGATGAATAAGCTTACCTTGATATTGATGTACTTCACCATCTTTTCTGTACCTATAAATTCCTCCAATTGGTAAAACTGTATCTGTACCTTCAAATGCT
>Ga0307986_10000317_pt1 | contig 35924 bp, 27 predicted proteins | sample EllFjometageno82_FD_203170 | JGI IMG/M metagenome (GOLD analysis project Ga0307986, IMG submission 203170) | Marine microbial communities from Ellis Fjord, Antarctic Ocean - #82 | ecosystem: Environmental > Aquatic > Marine > Unclassified | place: Southern Ocean | collected 2014-10-09 | reverse complement strand
GCCTTCGCCTTATCGCGAGCGGACCACAGGGTTGAGATCAATTCTGGCAAGATAAATTCCTCGCGAGAAAATTTTCCACCGTCATAGCCCTCGATCGGATTCTCCTCATGTGCGGCAACGGCTAACGCCAGCGGATCTACATGGAATGTCCTTATGATACTCGGGTATAAACTCTTGAAGTCTAGAACAATCACGTTCTGATGAATGCCAGGAATAGAACCCATCACATAACCCCCTGGACTGACATTAGTGACAGTGCTCTGGTCAACGAACGGTGCGACGTACCCTTTGCGATGTAGTCGAGGAAGGTAGAGAAAGTCAAAGGCCGCGACAGAACCACCGTAACGGTCTAGTTCCAACCCCGTTAGCAAGCTTCGCTCCATAGCAAAAGCAATGAGCGCCTCTTTTTGGAAGATGTCCCAAACTAAGCGACAGTCCTCAAGGTTATAGTGCGCTAGTGCTGGTTTATCGCCGCTGAAAAGCTCAGTGATTTCCGCGCCACGTTGGTCAACATCGTGTACTAATTTCCCTCTGCCCAGCAGCTCACGCGAGACGTACTCCAGTGAGAAGTTCTCGAATTGATAAGTGGCAGAGCGCATTAATTCGATACCGTCCAGCACCACTCGACCGGGCAACAATGCATAGTATCGATCGTTGCTATCTCTTGCCTTGCGCCAGCTGATGGCCTCGTTGTTACGCCCTAGCAGCAATGGCATTTTTAGCCGATCACAGAAGTCTTGCAGACAACGCAGGTCGAAATTCACAATATTCCAACCCATGATCACGTCAGGGTCTAAGTCTGCGATCTTCTTAACAAACGCACTGATAACCTCACGCTCGGAATTGAGCTGGTAGAGTTCTAGATTGCCGCCATCATCAGTCTGTTCTATGGAATCCTCAGTTGGGCCAACCATATAGACTAGTGACACATCATCCGAATAGATTCCTATGGAATAAAGGGTGCTTGCATGATAGTCAGTCTCTATATCTACAGAGACCGCATTAAGCTGTGGTCGGTATTGTGTGGCACGCAAATCGCTAGGTGTTACGTCGCTGAAGCCATCGTTCTCATTCAGACTGCCTTCGATCGAGACAGACGCCGTAATAAAACGCTCCATAAGGAAGCGATCTGTAGGTTTAAGGTCTGCCTCTGTTATCCGGATGTCTTTTTGAACGAGCCTGTCTCGAATATCGAAGAGCTTTCGCTGGCTCTTGAGATAAAGTGCCGACATGAGTTCAGTATCGAAGTTCTTCAACTGCGTTGCAGCAATTCGCCAGCCAGTAAGCGGCGAGAGAATTTCTTCTACTTGAGCTTGCTGCTGCGTAGGGAAGAAACAGACAGCCTCCTGCCCAGAGAAGCGAAGGCGCAGAGGGCCAGCATTGCTAGCCAGCCAGAAAATAAGATCGACACCGGCCCCGGATTCAACCCACTGCCTTGTGAGTATGAATCCGTCGAGTACCGAGTTTGAGGAAATTAGAGGCTAGATGCGCACAGTTCGCGGGAACTGAGCGTAATTTTCCCAGCGGCTCACCTTATCTGGAAGTTCTTCCGTGGTCGCCTGTACATTGCCATTGACGTCAGTCACGCGAGATACAATCGTGTGTTCTCCCGGCGTGGCATTGTTCCAATCGTAACGGAATAGCTTCCAAGAATATTTCGTTGATCGCGGATTAATCTCGGCGCGCTCCCAAGGACCGTCGTCTACTTTGACTTCGATACTTTCTATAGATGTGCCATCGTTTAGCACAAAACCTTGAATCGTGTGTTGGCCGCCCATCTGTGTAACACGAACGATAGAAGACTTTAGATTTATGGTGGTAACGGAGTTTTCAACCCAGCGTTCTATACCACCTATGCTTTCTTTTTTCAGAGTCACGTAGTCACGCCCCATGAAGCGACCCATATATCGAGTGTCTTGAATATGAATTTGATTTAACCATTTTACATTGGAAACGCCATACCAACCCGGGATCAATGCACGTACCGGCTTGCCATGATAAAGCGGCAACGGCTCTCCATTCATTTCGAATGCAAGCATATTCTCAGGGCGCATCGCATCGTCAATGGATAGGCTACGTGCGAATGCTTTCTCAACTTCAGTCTCGCGAATCGTCTCGGTTTGGACATCGGTTCCGAAGAATACGATTTCCTTAGCGCCGTCTTGAATGCCCGCTTCCTCTAGAATACTTGCCAGCGAGACACCGCGCCAGCGCGCGTTACCAATAAGCCCCTGAAACAATCCCCGGCTATTGCCGCCGCACTCAAATCCAACCTGCTGTTCAATATTGTCACGCGCCATGAGTTGTGAAAGAGAAAACTCTAACTCATTGTCTACCATGCCTGTCACTTTCAGCGTATAGGAATCGTTGTCAATCTCTGGCTGACCATAGTGTTGTACTATGTAAAAATCATCGTTGTCGGTGAAATGGGTGGTTATTTCGCGCGTATCCAACCAGTGAGTCGAGTTTGGTCGCGCCGGACGCGCGTTGAAAGTATCGGGCACGTCGGTAAAAGGAACGAGTTGCTCGCCTTGGGCTAGCGCGGGAAAGATAAACCCTGGTACAGACGCAGCTCCGGCTGCCAAGGCTCCGGTGCCCAAAGCACCTTTAAGAATATCGCGTCGAGAACTATCGGCTGGCTTGTCATCTTGATTCATGATCTTCTCTCTTTTTCTTGGCTGCGCTAGCTCTCAATCTCTCTAGGAGAGGCTTTAGCATTAGGATCGCTGTTTAGTAGTAGTCGCACAACCTTATCACAACAATCTAGTACGAACCCAGTCGAAAAACGCTGAATTCACGAATTGTCAGGATAGTGAATTTATTTCTTCTTCTAGCCTAAAATTCTTGTTGGTGACGATGGATTCTAGCACCTGAATACGCTCCTCGAGCCCCAGAGTCTTCGCCTTCAGGGTCACTTTTATCCTCTAAACTTGCGCTTAACTGGCCAACACCGCTTTTCAACTGCTCGGTGGGATATTTTAGGTAGACTCCCAAACTAATGAAGGCAAATACTATTACTACAATTATTAGTGGATCCGCCTCTTCACCCCTCTGTACTTACCCCTTCTAATTAGATTGAGGAATAGCTCTGAGCTCGATAGAAAACACCCAAGAGCCGATGCTTGGCTGGCGTCGATGAGCGACAGTGGCTGGCGCCTGCTTACCGATTTCCGACATTGGCCCCATTGGATTCCTGAAGTGCACAGTGTAATTCACACTGGCTGGGAACCCCCAGCCACAGGCACAAAGCTTGAAGTAGATAAAGGACACAAGACGGTGACCTGCTCCATCGAGGCTTGAGATCCGCCTCGGAGCCTGCAAATCTGTATCAACCCCGCGGTCGGCGAGATGGCCTATGGCTTCCTGATTGAAACCAGTTCTAAAAAGGCCGAAATGCGTATTTCGCTGAAATTGGAACGCCGCTTTATTGGCGTGTCTCGCATCGCCGTATTTTTCTTCAGATGACGACTACAGAAACTCAGGGGCCACAGCCTAGACCGGAATTAAGCCATTCCTATTAATGGTGATGCCCGCCCGCGCCATGCACATGGCCATGTGCAATCTCTTCTGCGCTTGCATCACGAATGCCTTCCACTTGCACTTCGTAGTAAAGAGCTTTCCCTGCTAAAGGGTGATTGAAGTCCACATCGGCGTTAAACTTTCCAGCCTTGATAATAACGACCGCGCGATTCCCTTGATTTGTCTCGACAGTCGCAGGCATCCCTGGCAATATTTTCTTTACCGGGCCAGGAAACTGTAAATGCTTGATAGGAATTCGCTGTGTCGAATTTGGGCGACGATATCCATAAGCATCATCTGGCTGAAGAGTAATCTCAATCTCGTCACCCACCTTTTTGCCTTCCAGTGCTTTTTCCAGCCCTACCACGACATTGTGAAACCCATGTAGATAGGCCAGCGGCACACCTCCATGAGACTCCTCACGCCAACCTGCCCGCTCGCCGTCTTCTCCCACTTCAGCCAGCCGATAGTGAAAATTAACAACTTTATTCACGGTGATAGACTGCTCTACGTGTTCTTCTGCTGATTCTGCTTCTGACATTTCGCTCTCCTGCGTGAGAAGAAGATTCTAGCAGATGACACGGCCTTATATGTAGTGGCCGCCCCGATAACATGTCCTTGTTATACGCGTTCTCCCCCAAAATCAGCTGTCAGTAGCAGTAGCGATCCGCTGGTGGTACTTTCATAAAAAGCGAGAGTTGAATAATTGTATGACAGCGGAAATGGAATACTTTAATGAACCATGACAACCCTGATTCAAAATTACCTGTACCTGAGCTTGATGAAAATAGTCCGGAGACTTCTTTTAGTAGCCTGCATCACTATCTGGCGCTCTCCTTCTCCTTGCCGGAACGGATAGCACGGGCGCTAGGCTCACTCATCGGCGGCAGTACGCTATTGCTCACCAAGACCCTGATACCCACCGCGGTGAAAAATTCGAATAGCTATCTGTTCACCTTTGGCATGTTTCAGACCTTTCTGATCAAAAATGTTGCTGAATTAGATGACTTCCAAACAGATACAGAGCTTCAAGAGCATTTCCTGAATCGAAAGTTGCTAGGAACATCTTTGGAGGCAGCCGGCTTGTTAACCATGCACCTTTCTCCGGTTTGGGTATTTGCTATTGCCTCTGATGCTGCCAAGGGAGGTCAAGTTTTTTTGAATCGTCTAGTTCATCATTTGAAAGAACATGACGTAATCTCGCAGGACAGTAATCCCGAATCTCTTGAGCAGGTTCTACTGTCCATTCATGAAATGGGCCGCCAGGGGGCTACGGCGATCGATACTCCGCCGCTGTCCATGATAGAAGTAGAAGAATTGGCAGCGCAGCTGCGGGAATCCACAGCCTCCTTGAGGGAAAACTCGGCCAAGCTACTGCCTCGATTTGAGGCAATTTGGAAGCAGATAAGCTTGGTTGCCAGACAAGAGAGGCTCAGCACGGAACAGGTTTTAGGTATGCTCTCGGTAAGCGCGGCATCACTTGCTCATACCGGTGCAGGCACAGCTGGTGCGATAGGAAAGACGGGGTTCTATTTTCTCGACGAAATAATCCTAAATGACTACAAAGAAACCTTGGTTGGCATCGCTGATACTGGCTCTCTGCGCTATATGCAACAAAATATGCAGCCTTTCGTCCAAAATGCTCAATCTCATTTCAATTTCAAAATAGAAACTCGATCACAAGCTTGGCTCAAAACCGGCCTCACTAAATTGATGCGGCAAATAGGATCAAAAAAGTAGCTTCCCAAATTGAAACTCCCATTTAGTATTGACTAAATTCTACAAAATTTTAACTAAATGCCACCGGCATTATAGGAGTTATTACCCTAGTAAATTCATTGTGATAGCTTGACATCGTTCTGTTTACAACGAATTCGAGATAGGGATAATCACTTGCATGATTTTCATCAATGAAGGGAGGCTTCACCCGGCGAGAGAATCAATTTTTCGCCGTCGAAAGGGCAATAAACTAGGAATCAAGGCGCACGCTTACTCGGCGTGCCTTGCAAGCAGCTGGAGGATATTGAAACTATCCGCAACTATGGCTGCCATTTAGACCTCGAATTGCTGGCTAAGATGAAGCTCATCTACCAGACTTCTTTAGATAAAATGGCAGGTCAAGTTCCCGAAGACTATTACTCGGACTTCTATGTTCGCCTCCGGAACAGGCTGGGAGCGAAGTCTCGCTAACCCGCTGTATTTATTCTGGAGTGCCCTGGCAACAACGAGTAAAGAGCAGGCCCAAAATTGTGAATCTGCGCAGGCCGCAGCACTGAATATAAATTGTCTACATCCCACTGTGTGGCCGAAAGTGACGAAAGGGTGTATAATTTCCGGTTCTTGTGGAATTAGAGAAAGTTAAGCATGGCAAATAAATCAAAAAAAGACGCGGCAGTAAGTAATCGCGCAGATCTAGCACAACACGTAGACGCATTCTTAAAGTCAGGTGGTAAAGTTCAAGAAATTCCTTCAGGTGTTAGTGGTCAAACCTCGACCAGTGGCCCAAGACAGATAGTGCTCAGCCACAAAACCAGCTCTTAATAACCTTGCTGTAGCATCGTGGAGATTCTGAGCAGAGGCTCACTATCTCTGCGTGACTTCTGCTTTGCCCTGCCCGAAACTATAATTGATTGATCTCGTAGCCCTTCTGCGAGAGCAGGTCTAGCAGCCCATTTTCGCCGACAAGATGAGCCGCTCCGACCAGAACAAACTCTGTGTCTGCGTCTTGCAGCATGCTGTCGATTTGAGGAACCCACTTCAGGTTTCTTTGTAAGAGCAGCGTGTCATACAACGCCGGCGCTTCCACCTTCATCTCTTCTACGAATAGCTCAGACAAGCCCTCAGCATCACCCGAACGCCAGGCGCCAATCATGTCCTCCATAACGTCACCTGTTTCTGCAAGGTCTTTCAGCGAAAGCAGAATGAATTCGCTCTCATTACCCTCGCCCATTGCCGCGATAAACCCTATTTGTTCCTGCACTGTCTCCAATTGCCCTTCTGCTTTTCCATCACCGACTGCTCGAGTATGGAAGAACGCATCTACGCCTTGAGGAGTAAATCCCATACTCTGAAATACAAGTATCTGCAGCGTGCTAATGAGGAGCCCAGGTTTGAATTTATTCAGCATCGCTATAGGCAATCCTGCCGTCGCCGTGTAGGCAGAAAGAGCCGCGTAGGCCTCGTCACTCAAAATACTACTCAAGGACTCATCGTCGCCATAAGTAAGCTGTTGCAACATTTGAGCCTGTACCGACAAATCGCTCATCGATGCGATGTCCGTCTCGAAATATAACTCGGAGCTAGCTTGATAGGCCTCCTCAAATTCACCAGGTAGGGGATAATCAGCCGGGCGCAATAGATGCACCGTTCCACCGAGATAGATAACGTTATCACCAGAGCGCACTGACCAAACTGATGTATCTGCTTTCGCCTGTGAAAGACTAAGTAGGAATAGACAAACGAAAACCACATACGCTCGTCGAATCGACTCCATTAATTCCTGCATCTCTACTTTCCCCTACTGGTAATTACTACTTTTCAAACAACACCGACTGCGTAGCTAGCATAAGCGATCAAATCAGCTATTTTCGCTCGAATTTTACACGACTATGGGTTAAAGGTAGCATGCCCGCAACTAACGTAAAAGCGAATCAAGGCTCAGGCCAAAGAACCCACTATGTCAAAATTAGTATTCAGGCTACGCAACGTTCCCATCGATGAAGCTCAAGATATACGGGAGCTTTTGGAGAGCAATGACATTGCCTACTTCGAAACTTCGGCGGGTAACTGGGGGATTTCATTACCCGCTATTTGGATACATGAATCTGAGAGATTCGAATTCGCACGCCAATTAATCGATGAATACCAAAGTGAGCGTACTGAGCGATTGCGCAGAGAATATCAATTGAGCGCAGCGAACGGTGAAGCGAAGACTGTTTGGCAGAGCTTTAAAGAAAATCCACCCCGGTTTATCGCCTTTTCAGTGGTAATCATCGTTGTACTAACTATTTACCTACGGGTCTTTGTGTTCTTCTAAGTCTCTGACTAAGGCCTACCAAGAAATCGGCCTCTACACATTTATGCCGTCTTGTTTATTACGGTAGTTCGATCGCTACGTTTAGTTTGTAGGGGAACTCAATTGAATTCATGGTTCTTGATTAATCCTCCCTCTGTGTGGCCCTAAACATACGCTGATTCAATGGCCCGCATCTTGACCACAAAAACATATACTTTTCAAAACGTTAATTTCTTATGAACAATTTGCAGTTAGTGTAACCACGAATCTTCCGAACTATATTTCTTCGACTTTTTATCCAACCGCCGATCAATTGCCTTCTAATTATCCACTGCGGCCTTTACAGCACTGAGATTGTGTTATATAAAATCATCAGGCTTTTGTTAGTGATTCTAACGGGGGGAATTCGCTAACAATACTTGGCTACCCTGGCATTAAAAAAGGAGGTGATCCCATCAATTATCAATCTATTAAGGGAGCCTCCAGTTACTTTATCTAAGTAGGCAGTTAAATACTTGATCGGGTAATTGGAGAGGCATCGTCGATACTAGTTCGCGATTCCTTTGCTCCCAGTAAGTAGTAGATCCCGTTATCGCGTTCAGTGATAGCGGGATTTTCTTTTTAGGGAAGAAATGATTTTACGCACAGCTAGTGAGTGCCGAGATAACTGCGCAGTCTTGCTGGAAAATTCTTCTTGATCAATGCCTGCTGCAAGTTCCATTCTTGGGCTGCTTCAATTTCTTTCAGAAATATTACTTTGCCAGACTCCAATACGGCTATAGGAATACCATTCTCGTAAAGCACGCGGTTCTTACTCAGTCTCGAGAGTTTACGGTTAGGGGAAATTAGATTTAAAAGGTTTAGCGGATCTACCGCTGAAAGACTGTAGTATCTAGGCTTGTTCGAATTGACTTGTTTCTTAAATTTACGCAGAACATCCACCGTTTCAGGGTGGGCAAATTGCTCGCCACCAACACCTGCTACAAACCGGCCGCCACGAATAGTGCCACGTAGCTCCATTTTACGCAGTGCCGTTAGCAAAACGCGCCACGGCGGCGAAAATAACTCTCTCTCCAACACGCCGCGGAATATGACTCCCCAGCGCTGTAAGTAGATCCCGATAAGTCTCTCAAGTTGTTCCTCATCGAGAACATCCCAGTGCCGACTATTCGTTTGAGGTTGACCTAGCGCCTCGTCTTTTTCCAACAAGCTCCATCTGCCCGCATCTTCAACGCCGAACATGGCCCGACGGCCTCGCCTTTTATGCGCACTTGGCTTCTTTTTATTCGGGGTTAGCAGTGCGCGTAAGCCGGTAAAGCTATCGCTAGTTATCGTAGCCACCGAAACGAGTTCGGCCAGACCTAGCTCGAGCTGCGCCCTAAGTAAGCCTGTTCGCTGCTGAATCTGATCGAAGAAGCTTGCGCCATTCTTAGCCAGATCAGATTTAATCTTCTTAGCAAGCTCGCTAAGTGGTAATGCCTCTTCTGCATTGTATGCAGCGGCCGAAAGTGCTTTGAATATATCCAGGTTCGCGCGACTGACAATCGATATAGGCGTCGACTTTATAGGCCCCGAGGAGCTGGACTTGGACCCATCCTTGTTGCGCTGCATTCGCTGTGAAGGTTTCGGTAGGCAGTAGCGACCCCATACTATCTTGCCGCTGATGCACATCGCATCCAACCAGCTAGGGTCATAGTCAGCAACTCTCACCGGATAGAGGTCAGCCTCCCAACTCGCCGCTGGTGCGGCTATGCCGTCTAACAGGCTCAAAGTGTTCTGCACGCGAGTTTGGCCATCAAGTGCCGGTTCTTTATTCAAAAATGAATTCGCTGCAGGGTCGGCTATGGCAACTAGCTGATGAGTATCGAAAAGAAATTCCGTATAGGTCTGTAGCGATACCGGCTTAATGCTTTTGCGGTGTGCATCGATTGTGTAGCGATGTATTCGCTGCAACAGTCTTCTCTCGCACCACTCCACGACAACACAAGCACCAGCTTGGTGTTTGCGTGCCGCTTGAGTGAACTGACCCTGAAAGGCAAAACCCTCTACTTCAAGCGCTATCAAGGCAAGGTCTACGGCAGTAACTTCGACGGCTAGCTCGTTCGCGAGTTGCTGTGCTTGTATGGGTCCTAGACATTCCAGCCGAGCCCGCACTATCTCGCGAAGTGCATCCGCTGCCTCCCACTTTTGCTCGAATACAAAGTTAGGAATGTGTGGCGATGCCCTCAACTGTTCCAACTCAGGATATATAGCCATGAAGCATCCGAGTTTCTCTGTGGCTATCCATAACTCGTTGGGCAGTTGAGACAAATTCAGAATGCGCCCACTATCGAGTAGAGCTTGACTCCAGCGCTGGTAATCCTTATTTTTTCCAAATTCTTGCTTACTCATATAAGCGAGACTAAAAAGACCATCGTGCATCTCTTCGACATTGTTTATATAGGGCCAGGCCTCATCTTTAACGCGAGCGATCGCCTCGGTATCTAACAAACTAAAATCTTTCACCTCACCTGGGTCGGTCCAACTCCTATTGCGAATTGCATTGGTGCGGCGTTCTTCAAACGGCGCATCATCAAGGAAGGCATAAGGCCTAGCATTTATAATTTCTTGTGCGAACGGAGAAGGCTCCCGTAAATCTTTGGCAATTAGCGTTAGCTTATCTTGTTCGATATCGGCTATGAGTTCGGTGAGCTCATCGATGTCCATCGCCTCTGTCAGACAGTCGTGAATGGTCTGATCGATAAGCGGGTGTTCAGGTACTTCGCGTCGACCTGTAATATTTTCAGCGCAGGCAATCTGATCCGGAAATACATGTGCCACTAGGTCCTCAGCATCCATGCGCTGAAATTGAGGAGGCACTCGCTTGCCGTTTCGATTTCGCTGAATGGCGAGAGAGCGAGTTGCATTCCAGCGCCAACGGACTTCGAACATAGGCGCATCAAGTAATGCCTGAACCAACACGTCTCTAACGGTTGCAGATTGTAGATACTTGAATACATCATCAAGTGGAAAGCTGTGAATAGATCCTAAGGAAATAACTATACTGTCTTCGTTGGCGGCTGCCTGAAGTTCGAAATTAAATGACTTACAGAAACGCTTTCGAAGTGCCAAGCCCCAACCGCGATTGATACGACTTCCAAAGGGTGAATGAATAACAACATGCATGTCACCCACCTCATCGAAAAAGCGCTCCATCACTATTACAGAACGGGTAGGCATTTGGCCAAGTGCTTGCATACCAGTGGCCAGGTATTCTACCAATTGTGTCGCTCCTGCGCGGGGGGCGCATGCGTTATCGACTAGCCACTGCTCCGCCGCATTCGCAGAGTCGTTAATGAGCAGATCCGCTATTGTTTCGCGCAAACTCGAAACAGCCTCGGACAACTCTCGCGTTCTACCGAAGCCTTCGCCGAACCAAAAGGGTATCGTGGGCTGCATACCCTGCGCATCGCGGACTCGAACCTTAAGGCCGTCCACGCGTAACAGTTGCCAACTATGAGTTCCCAGTGTAAAGACATCACCGGGCAGCGCCTCAAGGGCAAAATCTTCATTAAGACTACCTACAATAATGTCTTCGGGATCGAGTACGACTTGATAGTCGAACATATCGGGGATGGCGCCCCCATTTGTCAGCGCGATTAGGTTTGCGCCTCGTCTCGCCCGCAGTCGATTGTTGATCGCATCAAAGTGTAGGTGTGTGCCGCGACGTCCGCGCCTAGTGCTATAGCCCTGCGCTAACATCGCAACTGTCGTATCGAATTCTGCCCGCTGCATGTTTCGAAAGGGATAGGCATTGCGAAACAATTCAAAGAGTTCGTCTACGCTCCAACCACCTTCGGTTTGATCGAAGAGTTCACCTGTCTGACCTGCTTGGTCATGGGTTTGTGACGAAACTTCGGCGACAATCTGCTGGGAGAGAATATCCAGCGGCTTCTGAGGCATCACGATGCAATCCAGCTGCCCCTGCCTAATGCTGTGCAACAGTGCGGCGCTTTCAACGAGATCATCGCGAGTCAACGGAAAGAGGATTCCCTTAGGTGTGCCATGGATTGAGTGGCCGCTGCGACCAACTCGTTGCAAAAATTTCGCTATGCTCTTCGGTGAAGAAAACTGCACGACCAAATCTACTGAGCCGATGTCGATGCCCAATTCCATGGAGGCGGTAGCTACTAACACTGAAAGCGTCCCCGCCTTCAATCGTTGCTCCGCATTATGGCGCAGCTCTTTACTCATGCTGCCGTGATGGGAGCAAACCGCATTTTCGCCTAGGCGCTCCGAGAGAGCCAAGGCCAGCCGTTCGGAGAGCCGTCTAGTATTTACAAAAACTAACGTCGTTTCATGAGTCGAAATTAATTCAACTAGGCGTTTATAAAGCTCATCCCAAACCTCGTTGCTCATCAACGCCGATAGTGGTGAGCCCGGCACTTCCAGGCGGATATCCATCTGTCGGCGGAAACCCGCATCTACGATCTTACAGTCGATCTCTTCATCGCTATAGTTACTGTTGCCGACTAGATATTTGGCAACCATCTCAATAGGCCGCTGCGTTGCCGAGAGACCAATACGCTGCAGCCTTTGCCCCGAATTCTTAAGCACCAATCTTTGCAACCGCTCGATAGAAAGTGCCAGATGCGAGCCCCGCTTATCACCAAGCATGGCATGAATCTCGTCAACTATTAGAGTAGACACATTTGCCAACATGGCTCGCCCACTGGCACTGGTCAGCAGCAGATAAAGGGATTCAGGCGTAGTAACTAATATATGCGGTGGCTGCTTAGCCATCTTTTGCCGTTCACTCGCCGGGGTATCGCCTGTGCGAACAGCGATCCTAATATCGACTGGACCCTGACCGCTTAGCTTCAGGTTTTCGGCGATGCCTTTGAGGGGCATTTCTAGATTCTTGTGAATGTCGTTGCTTAGCGCTTTCAGCGGCGAGACATAGAGAATCTGCACCCCGGGAGTAAGCTGGCGCTTCAGTCCTGTGACCACCAAATCATCGATTGCCGCATAAAACGCAGCGAGGGTCTTGCCGCTGCCTGTAGGCGCTGATATAAGCGTGTGACGGCCAGCTTTGATCGCAGGCCAAGCCTCGGCCTGAGCCTGGGTAGGCTCACCAAACTGAGCGGTAAACCAATCACGAGAAGCTGGATGAAACTGCGTCAAAACCATGATGTATTCGTGTAAGCAATTTACTGTACGGACATACAGGTTAATGAAGAGCCCCGAGGTTTGCAATAGTCACAGCGAGAGCGCTAGCTGCTTGGACACACGCAAGAACCCAACATTCAGGCTCCACACTCATCAGCGCTCAATCTCCTGTTGCCTCAAGCGAATTGACATGTCTGGAAGACCTGAGCTAGGTTAGAGGTCACTAAGGTGTAGAAGTAATGAATGATCTAAATGAAGTCAGTATTACCGAGCGTCTGGGCAGCAACCTGAATCTGTTTTGGAAGGAAAATAGACAATTTTTCCTATTGCTGACCTGCATCGTCTTCTTCAAGAGCGCAATCGCCGACTTGAGCTCTATCTCCGGCGCCTCTATGCAGCCTACGCTACTCGATGGTGACAAAGTCTGGGTGAATAAGCTCGCGTACGACATAAAGATACCCTTCACCGAGATATCCCTAGGCCAGCTCTCCGATCCTAGTGGCGGCGATGTAGTCATCATCGACTCTAAAAAGGCTAATAAGCGACTTGTTAAGCGCATTGTCGGCGTGCCCGGCGACACCATCTACATGCAGAATAATGCCCTTGTTATCAATGGCGAGGCCGCGCATTACGAAGTTATCTCCAGAGATGACGATTCCATTATCATTCTGGAAGAGCTCCCGGATAAGACGCATCAGGCGCGCTTATCCAATAGGCTTGTGAGCCGAACAGCTCGCAGCTATGGACCTACCGTGGTGCCTGAAGGCCAGTACTTCGTGCTGGGAGACAACCGCGATAACAGCGCAGACAGCCGTGTTTACAGCTTCGTGCCCAGAGAAGAAATCATCGGCCGCTCAAACTCCGTGGTTTTCTCTCTAGATAGTGACAATAACTATCTGCCGCGTGGCGAGAGATTTCTCGCAGGCCTCGATCAAAATTAGACATTAATCCAAATTCAACCCTGTGCCTTTGAATATGCAGCGCTACAGTTCTTCTATGGCAAATATATGGCGCTGCACATTGAAGCAGCTCATCAAATTCGAAGTAATTTAGTTATCTTGCAATAAAACCGGCCTGAATCGGGTATTGTTAATAATGCTTTAACTTGTGAACAAGACGAAGCTCAAGGCAGAAATTTTTGTTAGAAACCCGTGAGGTAATCATGAATCCAAAAACGCAATCCCACGTCGGAATGATCAGCAAATTCTTGCTTAGCCTGATGTTGCTTGGGGGTTTCCAGGTTTCGATCGCACAGGATTTCGTCTGGGCTCCAGACTTTCCTATAGGCGCATCGATTCCGGAAATTTCGGCACAAGATCAGGATGGCAATGTTCAGTCATTCGACGGCTTAAAAGGCGAAAAGGGCATGCTCTTGATGATGAGCCGGTCCTTTGACTGGTGACCATACTGTAAAGCTCAGCTCGTGCAGCTGACCGAAATCAGTGATCAGATAGAAGCAATGGGCATCAATGTTGTTGCCCTAACCTTCGATTCAGTGGAGACGCTGAAGACAGTGCAGGAAGATCAGGACATTCAGTTCCCTCTTCTTCACGATGAAGAAGTCACCCATGTGAATGCCTTCGGTATTCGCAATGTAGACTACGAACCAGGGCACCGAATATACGGCATACCGTATCCCGGCATATTCCTGGTCGATCCAAACGGAGTTATTAAGGCCAAGTTTGCAGAAGAGAGATATCAAGACCGACCTCCCTTCGACGACATACTTGAGGCTCTGTCTGAACTTTAAATGCTGAAAAATTAGCGGGGAGTCGAAAGGCTTCCCGCTTTTTTGTGAGCGGCGTAGCTAGCAGCGTTTTGACTACAGCAAAGTTCGCTTTGCCCTATTACCCTTTTCCCTTTGTCTCCACCAAATGTAATAATCTAGCCCAGCTTAAACGCGCAAGGCATGGCGCTCCTGTCAGGGCTAACTAAAAATAATCGAGGCAGCTGTCTCACAAAATAGCCGTAGAAATGGATTTGTCCTCACACACTAGCGTTAAGCTCAGCACGAGCCTTGTTCTCTTGGCGTTGGTTTTCATGGGATTCCCCTCATACGAGCTTCATGCTCAGTCGCCGCTCAATTACAACATTCCTAGAGTGAATACCGAGCCGCGTATAGATGGACAAATCGATCAGGGGGAGTGGAGTCAGGCCACGCGCATTCCCGTCAATATAGAAACCAATCCGAATGACAACGTCCCCGCCGAGGTGGAGGCACAGGCCCTGCTCATGGAAGATGGCGAGGTACTGTACGTCGCCTTCATCGCTCTAGATCCGGACCCCGATCAAATCCGCGCGTTCTATACAGACAGAGACTCCATGTGGAACGATGACTGGGTGGCGATCATTCTGGACACCTTCAACGACGAAAGACGCGCGTTCGAATTTTTTGCCAATCCCTATGGTGTGCAGGCGGATGCCATTCAAGACGATGTGAACGGCGATGAAGACCGATCTTGGAATGCCATATGGGACAGCGCTGGACAGATTAACCAGGATGGCTATGTCGTAGAGATGGCTATTCCGATGAAGCAGTTACGTTTTACGCCTAGCCAGAACAACCAGACTTGGGGCATCGATCTAGTCAGGTTCTATCCGCGTGATCGAGATACGCGAATCGCCAACAATCCACGAGATAGAAACATAGCTTGTTATCTCTGTCAGATTAGCAAGGCAGACGGCTTTGCCAATCTAACTCGAAGTAGAAATCTCGAGGTTATTCCGACTGTAACCTCCACCTCGGTAGAGAACAGAAACCCAGCTATGGGCGGTTGGGATAGCGAGAGTATCGATGCACAAGGCAGCCTCGATGTGCGCTGGGGAATTTCTCAAGACTTGTATCTCAACGCGACACTGAATCCCGACTTCTCTCAAGTCGAGGCCGATAGTGCACAGTTAGATATTAACAACACTTTTAGTTTGTTCTTCCCAGAGCGACGAACTTTCTTCTTAGACGGCGCAGACTACTTCGATACCTTTGAGCGACTCGTGCACACGAGAAACATTTCCGATCCGGACTATGGCCTAAAACTCACGGGCAAAAGTGGAGGTCACACCTATGCTCTGCTCACTGCCAACGATGTAAACACGAGTTTTTTGATACCTCGTAGCCTAGGCTCCAGCGTTGCCTCACTCAGCGAGACTGAATCCAAAGTTGCGATTGGCCGCTATCGCTTCGATATTTTCGAAAATTCCACTATCGGCGCCTTGATTACAGACCGCCGGGCTGACGGCTACAACAATACCGTCAGCAGTGTCGATGCTGTGCTCAGGCCTACTGACCAAGATTCGATCTCTATTCAGTCCATGCACTCCAGCTCTGACTATCCAACCCTCATACAAAGCCAATACGGGCAGGCAGGCAGCCTTAGCGATACGAGCCAGCGTCTAGAGTATCGCCACAACGATCGGCGCTGGGACTGGCGCTTGGGCTATACAGACATGGGGGATGATTTTCGTGCGGATCTTGGTTTCGTGAACCGGGTCGATTTCAAGTTTGTCGTGGCGACAGTAGGACACACCTGGCGCGGCGAATCAGACGACTTCTTTAATCGCATCCGGGTCGCACTAGACTACGACAGAACACAAGACCAGTCAGGCCTGCAGCTCGAAGAAGAATTTGAAGTCTTCCTCAATATGGACGGCCCCAAGCAGTCATTTCTCAGTGGACTATTCGGTGGTAGCGAGACTTACTGGAACGGCAAATACTTCGATGAACAGTTCAATCAGCTTAGAGTTGGGTTTACTCCTAGAGCGAACTTGCGTCTGAGTGCCCTGATACGAGTTGAGGATATTGTCGACTTTGCCAATACTCGCCTCGGCAGGTCGAAGCGCTTTGGGCCTAGCGTCAATTATCGCTGGGGCAAGCATCTGGAGTTGGACCTCGATCATACTCTACAGCAATTCGATGTAGACGGCGGCAGGCTATTTACTGCGAATCTGACTGACTTAAAGACGACTTACCAATTTAGTGCCCGCAGCTTTCTTCGCTTTACGCTCCAATATACGAACAACAAACGTAATCAGGATCTCTACGTCAGATCTGTGCAGGCACGCACTAAGCAACTCACCACACAGCTTCTGTATAGCTATAGATTCAGCGCCGCCACCCGTTTCTTTATCGGCTACTCCGATGCCGGCTTTCAGAACGACACTTACGACGCCATCGAGAAAACCAACCGCACAGTATTCGCTAAGTTTAGTTATGCCTGGCTCCCCTAGGAATATTTTTCAACAAGAATCCTCGTCCATTAGTTGCCCCGAGATAGAGCGCTAAAACACCTCAGGTTCTCCTATTAAAAGACTCTAGCTGTGGGTAAAATGACGCCTTCTTTTCCCGCGACTCGGACGTATTATTAAATGGGCCAACAAACTTCGCTATACCAGAAGCATCTCGATTCCGGCGCCAAAATGGTCGATTTCGCCGGATGGGATATGCCGATTAATTATGGCTCCCAGATAGAAGAACATAATCTAGTACGAAACCAGGCCGGCATCTTCGACGTATCACATATGACAGTAGTTGATGTGTCTGGCGATGGCGCCGAGGCATTCCTGCGCTATCTATTGGCGAACGATGTCGCCAAGTTAGATGAAGTTGGGCGGGCTCTGTACAGCGGTATGTTGAATGAGACCGGTGGCGTTGTTGACGACCTGATTGTCTACCGCATGAGCTTTGGCTATCGCGTCGTGGTGAACTGCGCTACCCGCGACAAAGATTTGGCCTGGATACGCACCCACGCAGCAGACTTCGACGTCAGTATTGAAGAGCAGCCACAGCTCTCTATTCTAGCCGTTCATGGGCCTGAGGCAATTGACAAAGTCAGCTCGATATTAACTCGTGACCGCGCCGCAATAAGTACACAGCTAAACAACTTCCGTGGCTTCGAATCGGGATCATGGTTCATAGCTCGCACCGGTTACACTGGGGAAAAGGGCCTTGAATTAATCCTGCCCAGTGAAGAAGCACCAGAAGTTTGGGACAAGCTATTAGCAGTTGGCGTCAAGCCCGTAGGCTTGGGTGCAAGAGATACGCTGCGTTTGGAAGCAGGCATGAACCTTTATGGCCACGACATGGATGAAACCACCTCACCCATTGCCGCCAATATGAAACAAACAATCGCCTGGCAACCCGAAGACCGTGACTTCATTGGCCGGGAGGCGATCGCGGCTCACTTAGCAAAGAGCGAGGCCGGCACAACGCCAATCCTTACCGGGCTAGTTCTGGAACAGCGGGGTGTGCTGCGGGAGGGCCAAAAGGTTCTATGCGAAAATGGAGAAGGCGTAATTACCAGTGGTAGCTTTTCTCCCACATTGAAGCATTCAATCGCATTAGCTAGAATCCCTGCGAATAGCGGAGCCTGCCAAGTAGATATTCGCGGCACACTGACCGCCGTACGAATAGTAAAGCCAAACTTCGTTCGTTTCGGTAAGAAGGTATTCGAGTAGAAGATTAAGACTTAACCCATAGATTAGCTCTACTAATTCGTAGTAATTCAGCTGCCTAGTAGAATTAAAACCAGCACCGATTAAAAGAGGAACACCTAGTGAGCACATATCCAGACAATCTTAAATACGCCACCACTCATGAATGGGTTCGACTCGAAGATGATGGCACCGCAACGGTAGGCATCAGCAATCATGCACAAGATGCATTGGGTGATATCGTATTCGTGGAACTGCCCGAAGTAGGCGCTACGATTCACGCAAAAGATGAGGTGGCGGTTGTAGAATCCGTTAAGGCGGCATCGGATGTATATAGTCCAATGTCTGGTGAAATTATCGCTACCAATGATACGCTCTCTGAGGCACCGGAAACGGTCAACGCAGTTCCCTACGACGACGGTTGGTTCTATAAGATTAAGATTAGTGACGAACTAGAGTTGGATGAATTAATGGACGCCGACGCGTATTCGGATCACTGCGAAGAGGGTTAGTAAGCTGAGCAACGTAGGCGAATAGCCTTTGCCAACTACAGGCCATCGATTAGCTCTTCATCTTTTTAGCCACTTAAATATCGAAGATAAATTATGTTTTCTGCAAGGACAGTAATGCAAACGCAATCCAATCCAGCGACTAAAAACGAATCCGCACTGAACGACTCCGCTGTGTCTCTCGATGCCCTGCAATACAGCGGCGAATTTATCGATCGACACATTGGCCCGAGCAAAGTTCAGATAGAGCAGATGTTGCAAGTACTAAATTTGGAATCGCTAGATGCGCTTATCGCCAGCACTGTTCCCGAGGCGATAGCCCTAAAAAGCGCCCTAGAGTTGGATGGCCCGCTTACTGAAAGCGCGGCTCTTGCGAAACTAAAAGCAATCGCTGAACAAAATGGCACGGCAAAATCATTTATTGGGCTCGGCTACTACGACACCTTCACGCCAAATGTAATTTTGCGCAATGTATTGGAAAATCCTAGTTGGTACACAGCCTATACACCCTACCAACCTGAGATCTCGCAGGGTCGCTTAGAGTGTCTGCTCAATTTTCAACAAATGACTCTGGACCTAACCGCAATGGACCTGGCAAACGCCTCGCTTCTTGATGAGGCGACTGCCGCGGCGGAAGCAATGTCACTCGCGAAACGTGTAAGTAAGAACCGAGCGGCGAATAAGTTTTTCGTTGATCGGCAATGTTTGCCGCAGACCATCGATGTCATCAAGACTAGAGCAGAATGCTTCGGCTTTGAGCTAGTCATAGGTGATATCAATGATGCCGATCTGTCCGAATTGTTTGGTGCTATTTTTCAGTATCCTGCGGTAACCGGCGAAGCGCGGGATCTCACTGAGGTTATCAGCCAACTGCACGAACACAAAGCAATTGCGATCGTCGCGGCAGACCTGATGAGCCTGACACTTCTAAAGCCCCCAGGTGAGATGGGAGCAGATGTCGTAACCGGCACCACGCAGCGCTTCGGCGTGCCCATGGGATACGGCGGGCCGCATGCTGCTTACTTCGCTACTAAAGAAGACTACAAGCGTGCCGTTCCCGGCCGCATCATCGGCGTCTCCGTTGACAAACGTGGGCGCCAAGCATTTCGTATGGCACTACAGACTCGTGAGCAGCATATACGCCGCGAGAAGGCGAACAGCAATATTTGTACTGCGCAGGTATTATTGGCAAACATTTCTGCACTGTACGCGATGTATCACGGGCCCAAAGGCCTTAAGAATATTGCTCAGCGAATTCACCGACTAACTTCTATAATGGCCACAGGCTTGCAAAGCGCCGGCATTGAAATAGTAAACGAAAATTTCTTCGATACTCTGACGCTTAAGGTAGATGCTGGAGATATAGCTGCTATTTTAGATCGCGCGAAAATGAACAAGATAAACTTACGTATCGACAGAGTCGAGCAAGACCAGTCAATCGGCATAAGTTTGGACGAGTGTTCCTCCAGTAAAGATGTTGAAAATATTTGGCGGATAATTCTTGGCAATGCAGCACAGAAGCTTTCGGCTGCCGACATCGACGCGCAAATCGTAAGTGGCGAAAAGGCAGCAGTTATCCCAGACAATCTGATTCGTCACAGCAAGTATTTACAACATCACAACTTCAATAGCTATCATAGCGAAACCGAGATGATGCGTTATTTGAAGAAGCTCGAAGACAAAGATATTTCACTTACCCATTCGATGATCGCATTGGGTTCCTGCACGATGAAACTTAACGCCTCTGCGGAGATGCTCCCAATTAGTTGGCCCGAGTTTGCAAAACCGCATCCGTTCACCCCAATAGAACAGATGGCAGGCTACCAACAGATGATCTCCGGCCTTGAAAAAATGCTAGAGGTAATTACCGGTTTTGATGCCGTAAGTATGCAGCCGAATTCGGGTGCTCAGGGAGAGTATGCTGGCCTGCTGGCCATCAAGAAGTACCTTGTGAGCATCGGTGAGGGTACACGTGATGTATGCCTAATACCGACTTCGGCACACGGCACCAATCCCGCCAGCGCACAGATGATTGGTATGAAGGTTGTACTCGTTGCCTGCGACGACAATGGCAACATCGATGTTGAAGATCTGCGCAGCAAAGCTGAAGCAAATACTGATAATCTCGCCGCGTTGATGATTACCTACCCTTCCACACACGGAGTGTATGAAGAAGCCGTGAAGGAAATCTGCCAAATCGTTCATGATCATGGCGGGCAAGTATATATGGATGGCGCCAACCTCAATGCGCAGGTTGGAGTCGCGAAGCCCGCTGATATCGGAGCTGACGTCTCTCACGTAAACTTGCACAAAACATTCTGTATTCCACACGGCGGCGGTGGCCCAGGTATGGGCCCAATCGGAGTAAAGAAGCACCTCGCTCCGCACGTGGCGAACCATTCCCTGATTAAGCTGAACGGGCCGGAAACTAATAATGGCGCGGTTTCTGCCGCTCCTTGGGGCAGCTCCGGAATACTACCAATTTCCTGGATGTACATCGCTATGATGGGTGCCCAGGGGCTACTGAAGGCGACTCAGGTCGCGATTCTCAGCGCGAACTATATCGCTATCAGATTGGCCGAGCACTACCCGGTACTCTATACCGGCCGCAACGGCATGGTGGCTCATGAGTGTATTATCGATCTACGTCCACTCAAGCTCAGCTCGGGCATCAGTGAGGAAGATGTCGCTAAGCGGCTTATGGACTTCGGTTTTCATGCACCAACAATGTCTTTCCCAGTTGCTGGAACGCTGATGATTGAGCCAACAGAGAGTGAGTCGAAGGCGGAATTAGATAGATTCATCGACGCACTGATCCAGATTCGCAAAGAAATCGCAGAAGTCGAGTCGGGTAATATCGATGCTGAGAACAATCCGTTAAAGAATGCGCCCCATACCCTCGCCGACATAATGGATGAGAGTTGGGACAGGCCTTACAGTAAAATGCAGGGTGCCTATCCTAGCCAACCAGAAGACACAATTGCTTCGAATAAGTACTGGCCGAGTGTAAACCGCATTGATAACGTATACGGGGATAGGAATTTATTTTGTGCCTGCCCAAGCATCGAAAGCTATGAATAGCCGTAGTAGAGAGGGAGTGAAGCTCGTCTAGTGCGAGCTCTTTTTATCGATATGCGAATTGCGCATCTTCTTGAGAGTTTCTAGTTCGCTCTGGATTCGTTCCAACTTCTCCTCAAGCTCTTTCTTTTCCGCGATAATTTCTTCATCTTCTTTGGATTCGAATTGCTTGTAGCTCGAATACAGCTTCATCTCTTCGTGTTTGAGCTGACCAGATTTATATGACTTGAAGTAAGAAACTTGTCGTCTTACAGCCAGGCCAGGTATCAACACTATAGATACTGCAAGAACATAGGGCAGAGAAACCCAAAATAAAAAAATAAATTGAACATACCGCTTATGCATAAAGATCCAGGAGATACCGAACATATAGATGCTGAGCAAAACTCCAACGGCTCCAATTAAACCGCCGAAGAACCAAAGTGAATCTCCTAGCTTTTTAATACCACCGTTACCATCAGGATCGTTAGGGTCTAATGTGTACTCAAGAGTGAGAGCGAATTTTAGATAGAGCACTATCACTGCGATGATTGCTAACAGGCCCATGCCGCTAGCCAACCCGCCTAAGAAAAATCCGAAATAGGCCATCACCAGAGAAGAGCTTGATTCGAAAAAAACTAATGGAATACCTAGAAGATGTCCGACGATGGCGTTTACCACTCCAGAGGCTACCCCCACAAGGAGCAACCATTTGTCACTCATCCACTCATCAACATCCTTTAAGCTGACAGCATACTTACCTTCGATGTCGCGCATCGCATTAAGGTTGCTTCGAAAAACATCCGTGGCAACGTAGAGCACAAAAAATAAGGTTGAAATTATTAGGGCTAGGGTCCAGAGATTTTCGCTAAAGAAAACCGTTCTATCAGACAAGGAATAATACTGAAGCAGCCCATATCCGATACCAAAACCGAGTGAAATTCCTAACTTGCTCCCATAACCTAACCCGCCACTATCACGATAGGGGTCGTAGAAAGGGTAGAAATTTGATGCCTGCGACTTAGACATTTTCCCTCGATTTAATGAAGGTTGTAGCGAATTATCGTAGCCAGATAAAAATTAACTTGGCACCTTATCTGCCAAGCTATCTCACCTTTCCAATCCCCTTCAACAATTCCTTATTCCATCATTCAGTAGTGGCTATTTATTGTGCTGTTGTCCTCTATATTGGCCAACGACCTATTATTCTCTAGCCTAAAAGAAGGCTTGTGCTGCAACAAAGATTTCCCGCAGAGTAACCGATTCCGCAATAACAGATGGTACTCTTCACGAAAAGGCCTCGCAATGAAATTTCGATACCGTTGTAGGCCGTTGGTGTCTCTATTTATGAATTGTCGAACTGCTCGATGACGCATCAAAAAAATTGGCTTGTAGGTAAACGCGTTCGCACAATAACTGGAATAGCCGTACTCCCCTGGATGACTTTCGCTGTTAAAGTCGAGCACGTGGCGTTCGACAAATTTCTGGCAATCCAGGGTGAGGTTGTCACCTGAAATTCGGCAAACAAGCGGCTCGTTCTGCCAAGCAAAAACACGGCGCGCAAATCGAATCAAGTAGTATCTACTATAACTATCATTGAGAAACCTAACGAACGAATCGAAGCCCGATGGCGTCGACGGAGTAAATACCAAAAATAGTTCTTTCTTCATCAAAAGATAAGCATGCAGCTGCACGTGGAATGCATTCTGACAATGCAGGAGGCGACGAAGATAGAATTCTTTGCACGCATCGTCAAAAAATCCAGTGCCGAACGCCTTCTCTTTTATGACAGTGAAATAGGTTTCCCCCGGCATTAAGCTTCTAGTAACCAATTTCTATTCGCCTCCTTTCAATCGCTGACTCTTCATTTTTCTCCAGCCACTTTTTGAAGTTCATTCTGTGTTCCTAATTCCAGCAAGCAATCAGCTAGGCCAATTAATTCCGCATTATGTGTTACAAGAATGAGAGTGGTCCTCGAATCGCGGATGCTCGCAATGATCTCACAAGCTGCTTTAATGCTTAGATGAGATAACGCTTCATCCAACACTAGTATCTTCGGATGTCGATAAAGCGCCCTAGCAAGAATAACGCGTTGTACCTGACCCGCAGAGAGAGCCACTCCCATCTCACCTACCTGTGTGTTAAACCCCATAGGTAATTTGTTTATGTCATCATAGATACAACTTATCCGGCACGCTGCCTCTAATCGCTCTGAATTTAACGGTTCCAGCTCTAGGTGAACGTTGTAGGCAAGAGAACCCGACAACAAGCCGTCTTCGTGGAGCACGGCTGCAACTTGTGACCTGTACTGACTTACTCCGAACTCAAGGATCGAGCGGCCATCAATACGAACCACACCCGCAACCGGTGTGGCCAAACAAAGCAATAGTTTCAAGAGCGTCGATTTACCGCACCCGGAATGCCCTGAAATAGCGAAAAATTCGCCGGCGGCGATGCTAAAGCTAAGGTTCCTAAATAATTCGGGCTGTGCCGAGGAATAACTAAAACTAAGATCGTTCACCTCAATGGCACCGGAAATCCTTCGCTTGAAAAGATTGGTATCTTGAAAGCTCTGTTCTGGCTCTTCAAAAATAATATCTGATACTCGATCGAGTTCCAGCCTTAAGAGTCGAATTTCAGTTAGTTTAGGAAGCATTGCGGCCACTGAGCCGGAGAAATTTTGCTTAAGAAACACAAAGCTCATCAATTGACCTATGGTCAGTTGGCCGCTAAATATTGCGGATGAACCTAGGTAGATCGTCGTAACATGATCTATACCAAATATAAGACTATGCAGGGTGCTTAAACTCAGCTGAAGATGTCCAAGTCGGTAGCTCGAGTTAGTAAAATAGGCATAGTAGTTCTGCCACTGCGACAAGCGCTCAGACTCAATCGCGTAATTTTTGGTTACCGCTATACATCGAATATTTTCCATGAATCGAGTCTGTTGTTTGGCCCCGCTTTGTAGCACTTCCTGTCGATACGATCTTTCCCTAGATACCCCCAGAAGACGAATAAGTGACAAAATAGTCACGAAAAAAAGTGCAACGAATGCCAAAGTCGGACTGTAGAGAAATAGCAGGATAAAGGTTAGGAGTGAGAACAAGCCGTCTACTATCACCGTAATCATCTCCTGGGTGACGAGCTGTTTGATATTATCGAGTGAAGAAAATCGGGAAACAATATCCCCCATCTCTCTTCTTTCAAAGTACGATAAGGGCAGTCTAAGCAAGTGTGCAAAGGTGTTACTTACCATGTGAAAGCCCAGTTGGCTGGAGAATTGTAGGAGCACCACTCCTCTAAAATAAGTGACAATTGTCTTGGCTAGAATGACTAGTGAGAAAAGTAGTGCAACGAGAAAAATGATATCCATGTCCCCTTTGCTGAGCCCCTGATCAATCACCAGCTGCAGATAAAGCGGGAAGATAAGCGACAACACCTGTAGCAAGAGTGAGAGAAAAAAAACTTGTCTGATGGCTTGGCGAAAGCTAGGAGTTGCCTTGAAAAGCACCTTCAAAGAAACTTCTTTTGCTTGCCTTTGACGCGTAAACGAAACAGTTGGGGACAACTCAATCGCTATTCCTGTGAAATGGTGGTCCAATTCCGATAGACCATATTTTCGTATACCCATCGCAGGGTCGTGGATAACGAATGATTTGCTCGTGATTTTCTTTAATACAACGAAGTGGTCCGTGTCCCAATGCAGGATTGCCGGAAGAGTTAGTAGGCCAATATCTTTAAGATCGAGTTTAAGAGGTCTTCCTTGAAGGTCAAGTCGCAGACCAGCTTGCAATAAGTGTTTTACAGATGCGCCACCGGCCGGCATGCAGAGGCTTTCTCGCAAGGTACGTATATCTGAAAACTTACCATAATAGTTGGCAATCATAGCCAGACAGGCTAAGCCGCATTCAGCCATTTCATTCTGGAATATCATGGGCATTGTATCGCGAAACCTGAAAATATCGATCATGTCACCTTGCCCTGCAACCCCAAGATAGGCCTGAAGATGAACTGCAAGAGCGACATTTCCCAGAGGACGAAATCTGCCATGAGTGTCGCTCCGCTCTGCAGTGGGTACAGTGAATCTCCCTGTACCATGGATTCATGTAGCTCTGCGGTTACCTTGAATACAGGCTCGTTAATGCCAGCGATTGGCAATACAGTTTCTCTCGGATCCAGCCTAGCCCTTCCAATGGCGGCCACAGTTGCCTCGTACCGACCGTAGAGCCTAAAGTCGAATGCGTCGTATCGAAGCAGGACAGACTGTCCCGCCACTAGCTTTGCCTGCACTGCCGCCGGCACGTAGAGCGTAGCTTGTAGCGCCGTGTTAGACGGGTTAATAACGAATAGCGGTTGATTCGGCAATACCGACTTGCCTCTTTCTAATCCCAACTCCGCTACTATACCCGGCCCTTGAGCAACCACCGTGAATAGTGCCTGGTTGCTCAGGCTCATGATTTTTTGATCGATTACCTGCAGCTCTCGTTGAATCTGCAGACTGGCCTGTTCTGAATCGAACTGCGCGAGTTTCTCAGCGTTGGCCAGAGAGTTTAGTTCATAGTCATATTGCAATAACCTTTGTGAAAGCATCTGCCTGCGGCCGAGAAGCTCCAGGTGTGCCTGGTACAGTTGATCGAATTCCCGAGTCGAACTGTTTCCCGCTTGAAGCAGTGTCGAAACTGCCAGACGGTTTCGATCACTCAGCTGAATTCGAATTGTCAGCAACTCTACTTCCTCCTCAAGGCTTAGCTTACTGCTGTGGACATTAGCAACAGCCAGCCTGCTCCAATGCCTAGACTGTTGCTGTGCCAGTTGCTGAACCTGAGATTTCTTAACTAGTAAGCCGCGATCGGTACGCAACTGCTGTATGTTTTCCTGCACAACAGAGGCTCCTTCCCCGTTATAAATACCGGTAGAAAATGACGCTAGTATGTCGCCCCTCTCGACTCTTTCGCCCAGGTTAACGTGAATCTTCTCCACTCTCGCGGCAACCGCGGAGACAATTTTCTGAACATCCCCTATCGGTTCTAATACTCCTCGCGCCGCGACTGTTTCCTTATAGGTCGTCTTGGTTAGTAGATACGTCGTGGCAAGCAACAGGAGCACCCAAAAAACGAGTTGCAACTTGAAGTAGTTCGCCAGTGCAATCACAGGCTCGGATGGGGAGCCCAATATTTTATGAGCAATCGCCCTGTCACGAAACAAGTTGTCTGGGTTCTGCTCGACCATTAAATTTTTCTTATGATTAGATAGTAGATGAAGCAAAGACTTTTACTAAGTCCTCTACCGTAGCTAGTGATGCTAACTCAGCATTACTCAATGTCTTCTCATAGTGATTTTCTAATTCGAAGAGGCTCTCTAGTAGATCCAGAGAATCTAGATTAAGCTCACTAAGAGTTGTCTCACGATCGAAGATAGCCCCATCGCAATGCTCGCGTAGACATTGCATAACACTTGCAACAAGATATTCATCCATTCGAAAGTTCATGCTGACATTCTTCGTCGCTTTTAATCTGTATTAGCTGTCCATTGCACTAGTTTCTAACACCGAGAAACAGGCCCTGAACTCGGCTTTGAGAAATATCCTGGCAACAAGGAGAGAAATCTCCACTGCTCGGGATTTTCCAGGAACACAGGCTCGAAGAACGATACCAAATCCTGCGTAATTCTCTTCGCCCCCATTCGCAGTGTTTCCGAAGGCAAGAGTTCCGGCTCGATCTGACTACCTAATTTCAGGTAGCTAGAATTTCCTGTTGAGTGGTTGATGAAGGGAAGTAGTGGCACTCTGTTCGCAAGCGCAAGGATTGCAGGCCCGATTGAGAACCAAGCCTGCCGATCAAGAAACTTCACTTCGATAGTTTCATTGAGCCCAGGAGGAAAATCACAGAAAAGAAGTATCGATGCATTGCCCGCTCGGAGTATCCCAGAGAGCTGCAACGAGTCGGTTTCACAAAGCAATAATTCGCTCTTTGGGCCTAGCGCGCCGCGGTCAAAGCCTGCAGTCAAATTCGAATAGCAGGCATCACAACTCCTATTCAGACTTAATACATATTTGCTTCGCTGGTTGCTATCTAGACTAAACAGACTGGCAGATCCGTACAGAAAATCGCCACAGTGGAACGAGGTAACAATACGTGAGCGGCCATCTTTTTTAATTAAGTTTAGATAGTCTTCACGCTGGGGTATTACAAAACTTTCGCAGTAGCGCTGAACGAGTGAAGCTCGTTCCACTTTGTTCCTTCTCTGCTCAAACCGACAATTATGACGCCGATTCTTAGCCAGGAGGGAGTTGACAATATTGACCGGTTGCCGAAAGGCATAGGCGATTTGATTTTCATCATCCAGAGTGGGCCTCTCAAATAGCGCTTGTGTGAGCGTTTGGAATTTTTGCCCTGCATTTGGGCGTAACTTTTCGAGAAATAAATTTAATGACTCAGGCAGAACCGGATGCTTGTGCTTAAATGCGGAATAGATCACCAGCGCTGTCCTTAACTGCTCAGTAGTTTCTCCCTAAGTCTAGGACAGCATCTAACTTCTCGCCAATAGACTATCTAATCAATAGTCTATTTGTACCCTCCATCTCTTCTTCATAAGCAACGGTGCGGCCTTCGACGATATCGTCGTATAGCACTGAATATATTAACCCCAAGAATTCCCTCTCCTACGACAACGGCCAAATCAGCAGTAATTTCCTTGCCCGGCGATGTTGGTGTAGTGGGCCAAATCATGGCTGCTAATCTTCGTTTAACATTAGTTAACCATCTATAGACATCTAGCCGACAATAGAAAAGTTACTGCCAGTTACACGCATCGAAGCCCTACACTCTTGGCGGCAATCCATGGACCAGTGTAATACTTTTCAACGTCGTACCAGCACGGCGAAATTCGGAAAGAGCTTGATAATCATCATCGTTGTACCACTGCTTGGCTAATTCCTCCGAGGGAAATTTAAAGATAATGACGCGACCTTCGAGCGGAGAATCCCCTTCGAAATTTTCATGGCTATCATCGAATGTAACGAACTCGCCACCAAATTTTTTTAATATGGGGAAAAAACCCTTCTCATATTTACGGTATTCACTCGCATCTTCAACGACGAGATTGGCTATCATAAAAACTTCTACGTCAGACATTTTTATCTCCCTATTTTTGCCTTGTATTGGCTCGTTCTAATTTTTATTAGTTAAAATCATACCGCGAATACTACCCAGCAGCATTAACTATACCCAGCCACATAACCAGAACAGAAAGATTACCAATGCCGAATATAGTGAGTCTGTGCACCACGTTGTTGTAGCTTAGATGAATTATACTGTGCGTCACCCGCGCGGCTACGAAGATCCAAGCACTGATTACGGGTAGTTGACCCGTCTGGTCCAACGCCAGATACACGGCGCCACCTGCATAGAACAGCGTCGGAACTTCGAATAAGTTATTGAAATTACGTGTCGTCTTGGCGACGAAATCTGGAATATCGTGCCCTTGCATTAAGCTGTAGTAGCTCTGCGGCACCTTGCCTGTCTGGACAGATCCAATCCTCACGCGAGCCGTGAGTACCATTATTATCATAGTTAGAATGACCAACATAAACATTGGGTATAGCATCTTATCCCCCTTTCCTATCGCAACAACGGGCTCTGTCTGTTCGCAGTCAATCCGCAGTATAATTCTAACTCACTGCATTAAACAGCACTCAGGGGCACGGACTTGACCATAGACAATTATGCCAACCATATAGCTACACTCACTCGCACCTATACCGATGCTCTGCAATATGTCGCTAACCAAGGCGTGCAGCTGGGCGGGGTACTTGTGCATAGCGGCGCGGAACACCACTACTATGGAGATGATCGAGGAGTGGCATTTCAAGCTTTCGGGCACCTCCTACACTGGATACCTGTCAACCGCCCCAATCAATTCGTCTATTTCCGTTCCGGTGAGAAGTCCATCTATTTCCAAATTGTGCCCAGCGATTTCTGGTATGAACAGGATATAGACGTTCAACCTGACTGGGAGGAAACGCTCACTATCGTTAGATTGAGCAGCCTAGATGAACTCCTTGGCCAGCTAACGCTGCATTCGGTTGCGGATGTTGCCTACATCGGAGGACATGCTGACATCGCCGCCTCGCTTGGCATCGATAAGGCATTGATTAACCCAAAAAAACTACTAGCCTATCTAGATTTCTCGCGAGCCGTGAAAACAGGCTATGAGCTCAAGCAATTGCGTGCTGCTAACCACCTGGCTCTTCTCGGCCATGCCGCCGCTAAGGCTTGTTTCTTGCAGGGGGGAAGTGAATATGAAATTCACATGGCCTTTCTGCAAGCCACTCAGAATCTAGAAGATGAATGCCCCTATACTAATATCGTGGCTCTCAATGAGAAGGCTGCGATATTGCACTATCAATTCAAGCGCAAAACAAACACGGACAAGGGGCAGGTTCTCCTAATAGATGCGGGCTGTCGCGTAAAGGCTTACGGTTCGGACATAACCCGCACTTCGGTAAGCGACAACGTTCACCCTGTATTTAGCTCCCTTGTTTCTGCGATGGAGACGTTGGAACTGGCGCTAGTCGACGAGGTGGAACCTGGAAAAACTTACCAATCATTGCATGCGTCAACATTGACAAGGATCGCCCGTGTCCTGATTGATCATAATATTTGTGCAGGTGAAGCAGAAGATTTAGTCGAGCTCAATATCCCTCAACTGTTTATGCCTCACGGCGTGGGGCATTTGTTAGGAGTTCAGGTACACGATGTAGGTGGACATCAGTCTGATACTGACGGAGCCATATTGCCTCCGCCTGAGAATTCTCCAGCGCTGAGAAATACACGCGTGATGGAAGCCGATATGGTGTTTACCGTGGAGCCGGGCTTGTACTTCATTCCACTTATTCTAGAGGCAGAGCGAGGCTCAGATCGTGGTAAATTGATAAACTGGAATACCGTCGACGAACTCTATCCCTGCGGAGGTATTCGTATCGAAGACAATATTCGCGTGACATCCGATGGCGCTGAAAATCTGACGCGCCAATTCGAATAGAAAGAATCATTAGGGCTTTGAGACAAGAGGCACAACTAGTTTCATCAACGCGGGCAAGGCGTTCTGATTTTCTCTTACTAACTGTTTTCCTCGCTCACCCATTTCCTGCCGCGCCCGTTCGTCTGCGATCAATGTAGAAACGCCCTGTGCTAATTCCATCTCGTTGTGTACAGTCTTTAGACCACCCGCGTGTTCCAGTTGTTTGCAGATGGTCACGAAGTTGTACTGAGAGGGACCTACTAAAATTGGGATGCCCATTGCCGCCGGCTCGAGAATATTCTGACAACCGGTATCGACAAGACTTCCGCCGACGAACGCGATCGTCGCAACACTGTAGTAGTCCAGCATTTCTCCCATGCTATTCCCTATTACAACTTGAATGTTAGGCTCTACTACCCCACCGTCACTTCGCCTCACTGTAGTGAGACCTTCGTCTTCGCTTAATTTGCCAGCCTTGACGAATCGCTCAGGATGTCGTGGAATCAATACCAAGAGTAAAGAAGGGATTTCAGCAAGACATTTTTTGAACGCGGCTAACACTTTCTCTTCTTCGCCCTCACGTGTGCTAGCTGCAACCAGAACAGGTCGCGCTGTTTTTTCGATTGCGGCGAAGTACGCTTGTTTCCCTTTCTCACTCACGTCAACTAAGAATTTTAAGCTACCAGTAACTGCTACCTGTTCTGGATTGGCCCCAAGATCGATGAAGCGCTGTGCATCGGGCGCAGCTTGAGCAGCTATGCGGTCGACCTTCTCTAAAAGGCTGCGCGTAAATGTCGCGAAACGGCCATAACCTGCAGCCGATTTCCCCGATAACCGGCCATTCGCCAACAACAGTTTGACGCCTCGGCGATGACAAGAATGCACTAAATTTGGCCATAGCTCTGTCTCCATTAAGATCAAAAGATGAGGACGGTATTTATCAAGGAACCGATTGCAGGCGCCTGGCAGGTCGTAAGGAATGTAGACATGCATCACTGACTCGCCGAAAAGCATGCGGACGCGGTCTGAGCCGGTGGGTGTCATGGTTGTCATAACAATCTGGGCGTCAGGATAGAGACGCTGCAATTCTTTTACCAATGGCGCGGATGCGGCTGTCTCGCCTACCGAAACCGCATGGATCCAAAGTGTAAGTTGGCTCTTGGCGAACTCCTTAGGCATCGGCTGTAGGGCAAAACGCTCACCAATGCGTTTTCGATAGGCCGGCACTTTTAAAGATCGGACCAACAGGCGGGTGATAATTACAGGCAGTGTGAGATAGAAAATGACACTGTAGATAATTCGATGCATGAAAACCCAGCCTAGTTATTTAGTTTGCCGCTCAAATAGGGAAGTAATTGGGAAATAGTCCCTTATGCCGATATAATTTGAGTCTTGCAGTCTATCCGAATGCAGAGCCGGCACTCACGTCCCACGCATCAACTACAGCACCGAGCCAAGGTAACGAATGACATCGAGCTATTCAACCGACATCGTCATATTTGGCGGCGGAATTGCGGGCCTGTGGTTGCTGAACCGCTTGCGCGATCAAGGCTATCACGCCATATTGCTGGAGACTGACAAGCTCGGCTGTGGCCAGACCCTCGCTTCACAGGGCATTATCCATGGCGGTCTCAAATATGCGCTAAATGGCGCCCTAAGTGGTGCGGCCACTATCATATCCGATATGCCTGCGCGCTGGCGGAGCGCTCTAGCCGGCGAGGCAGAAATCGACCTTAGAGGGTGCCGTGTACTCAGCGAACACTACTACATGTGGTCCGACTCAGGATTTCGCTCGAAGCTTAAAACCTTCCTCGGCAGCAAGAGCCTAAGCGGACGAATTACAACGGTAGAGAAGCAAGACTACCCAGACTTCTTCAAGGCAGCCACCGTCGAGGGCACGCTCTATAGACTTCCAGACTTTGTGGTAGATACCAACTCCCTACTAAAAGTGTTAACCAAGAAGCAGCGTGACTGGATATTCAAAATAAGCCCTGGGAGCTATACGTTCGAGCGTAATGAATCGGGGTTGGTCAATGCCGTCTCATTTGGTGATACAGACACGCAATTTTCTCTTAAAGCACAGAAGTTTATTTTCAGTGCCGGCAAAGGCAATCAGCAACTCATTGATGATGCGGGCCTAGCGAAGCCAAAAAGCCAATTAAGGCCGTTGAACATGGTCTATGTAAAGGGAAAGAACCTTCCTTCTGTCTTTGTACACTGTATAGGAGATAGCTTTAAGCTAACACCAACGCTAACTGTAACCTCCCATAGCGATGCCGAGGGAGAGACGGTTTGGTACCTCGGCGGTGAGATCGCCGAGGCCGGCGTGGGCAAAGAAGCGAACGCGCAGATTCATTCTGCCCGAACGCTTCTAACAACTTTATTCCCTTGGATAAATTTTGCAGAAATGAAATTTCACTGCTTTGCCATCGATAGAGCCGAAGCCAATGTAAACAGCAACTATCGCCCGGAAAACGCCTACTTTATTGAAGAAAGTAATGTGTTGGTTGCATGGCCTACGAAGCTAACTCTTACACCGAATTTGGCCGATAACATTACTGAGCATTTCGCTGCTAGCGGAGTTGTTCCCTCAACCGCTGCCGCTGCCGCTGAGCAGGATTTAAGTGATGTACTAGAAGCCGCAGAGATTGCGACTTCACGCTGGGATTAGAAACGAATGGGTTTGGCAAAAAGAAAGCTGGGGAAAACCGGCCTCGAGGTTTCCTGCCTAGGCTTCGGCACGGTCAAGATCGGCCGCAATCAAGAGGTTAAGTATCCCAGTGGTTTCTCGCTTCCTTCCGATGAGGAGGTGTCGGCTTTGATTGACCAAGCCAAAGAACTCGGCATCAACTTCATCGATACAGCACCCGCTTATGGCAGCAGCGAGCAACGCTTGGGGCGCCTCCTCAAAGACCGGCAAGATTGGATTATTTGCAGCAAGGTCGGTGAAGAATTTACTGCTGGGAAGTCCTACTACGACTTTTCTGCTAAGCATACACAACGCAGTATCGAACGTAGTCTGCGTGACATAGGAACTGACTACCTTGATATCGTCTTGATTCATTCCGATGGACAAGACTGCAAGATTCTCGAATCCAGCGATTGTGCTGAAACCCTTCTGCGACTCAAAGCAGAAGGCCTCATTAAAGCCGTTGGTATGTCCACCAAGACTGTGGAAGGCGGCATGAAGGCCGTTGAAATGCTTGATTTGGTGATGGTGACCTACAATCCTTCAATGCAGGACGACGCTATAGTGATCGATCATGCGCTCGCACTCGATAAAGGAATTCTCGTAAAGAAGGCGTTGAATAGCGGCCACGATTGCATAGCTGGTGATGCCGTTGAGAGTTCTGTTGGCGCTAACTTCACTGAAAGAAATTTACGTTTCGCGCTAGACAAAGAAGGTGTCACTAGCGTGATCGTGGGAACTATAAATCCCAAGCACCTGCAGGAAAATGTAGAAGCCGTTCAATAACGATGTTCTATTGCTTACTGCTAGCCTAAAGCCTTCTAGCCCGAGTCCTTCATTTTTTCTACTATAGCCGAGGTAGAGCAGTCGTCTAGAAATTCGAGTGCTTTCACTTCGCCACCGTAAGAAAGAACATACTCGCCGCCGACAACCTGCTCCAAAGAGTAGTCCCCACCCTTAACAAGAATGTCTGGCTGCAAAGATTTCAACAGCGCCTCGGGCGTGTCCTCTTCAAAATTTACGACCCAGTCCACCGCCTCTAGACCATCGAGCACGGCCATTCTTCGCTCAACAGGGTTAATTGGCCGACCAGGCCCCTTCAGTCGCGTAACTGATTCGTCTGCATTGATCGCTACGATGAGTCTATCACCGAGATTTTTCGCTTGGCTTAGATAACCGACGTGCCCAGCATGAATGATATCGAAGCAACCATTAGTGAATACGATCTTTTCTCCGTGAGCTTTGGCATCATGCACGGCGATACTAAGTTGTTCCGCCGTCATAACACCCCTACCAGAATCCTGCTCAGCCAGTATCGCTCTGCGTAATTCAGGGCCACTTATCGCCGCGGTGCCCAGCTTTGCGACTACTAATCCTGCAGCAAGGTTCGCAATAGCTGTTGCTTCGGCGATATCATCGCCTGCCGCTAGTGCCGAGGCGAGTACAGAGATAACCGTGTCGCCTGCACCGGTCACGTCGAATACTTCACGCGCGCGTGCTGGTAGATGCAATTCCTCTGAGCCTGGACGCAGTAATGTCATACCATGCTCACCACGGGTGATAAGCATGGCCTGCAATTCGAGGTCATTCATTAGTTTGAGCCCCTTACGCACGAGTTCCTCTTCGTTTGCACAAGGTCCGACAACCGATTCGAATTCATTCAGGTTTGGCGTAATCAGAGTCGATCCGCGATATTTTTCAAAGTCGGTCCCTTTCGGATCGACGATGATTGGAATATTTTCCCCTCTGGCAAGCTTGATCAAGGCGGCCACATCTTGCAATGCACCCTTCGCGTAGTCTGAGAGCACGAGTGCTTGCGCGCTTGGAAGAAGAGAAGCCGCGAGCGATTGCAGATCAGCTACGTCTTGCTCATCAAACTTTTCCTCGAAATCGAGTCGAATTAATTGTTGATGCTGGCTAATTACTCGCAGTTTCGTGATTGTCGGCTTATCTTCTGATTTCAAAAATTCGCAATAGACTCCAGCAGCGGCAAGGCGAGACTCCAAAACCTGCGCATTATCGTCCTTACCCACAACACCGATAAGCGTAGCCGCCGAACCCAAAGCAGCAATATTCAGCGCCACGTTTCCCGCTCCACCTGGACGGTCTTCTTGGTTGCCAACCTGCACAACCGGTACTGGCGCCTCTGGTGAGATACGCGAGGCGGCGCCATGCCAATACCTGTCCAGCATGACATCGCCTATAACCAAAAGCTTGGCTTGCTGAAAGGGGGGCATCTCAAGTTTCATCAGAGGTTTCCTATATTCGTAGGCTGTATATTTACTGCTTTTTATGGCGGGTGATGATATCACATGGCATAAATACAGGAAAAACCTCACTTGAAGTCCAATTTCCCTATTTTTTAAAAAAAGTGGGAATTTTCTATTAGATATGTCAGTTTTACTCTAATAAGTGGGTTTTACCCTCGACATAGGTAGATAGACAATCAATGCCTCGTAAAGTGCTGTTATTTCTAGGCTTCTGCTACAATTCGCGCAAGCAAGAGCGATAAACCTATTATTCTCCTTATTCTCCCGGT
>Ga0307986_10000316_pt1 | contig 35944 bp, 30 predicted proteins | sample EllFjometageno82_FD_203170 | JGI IMG/M metagenome (GOLD analysis project Ga0307986, IMG submission 203170) | Marine microbial communities from Ellis Fjord, Antarctic Ocean - #82 | ecosystem: Environmental > Aquatic > Marine > Unclassified | place: Southern Ocean | collected 2014-10-09 | reverse complement strand
TCTATTGGTAACAATGAACGCTGGAAAACCCCACTGGGAGCAAGACTAAGTAGAGATGACATTGTTGAAAAACTAAAAGCCATCCTTGGCTAGTCATCAGGGTTAGTTGCTTGAGCTTAAGAGTGATCTTAAGCCTAGACAAATGATAAGTTTAAATGACAGAACCCGGCTTATATTTTATCTGGCAAAACTTATTAACAAATTTAAATTTTTCAAAAACTAATGTTCTCACTTTAACCCTGTATTGAATCAATTTTGTTCTCATTTTTCACTTATCAAATGAATTTACTCAAGATCTTGCTAATTAATTTAAGCTACTATTTTGGTATTAAAGGTTAAGGATTTCAGTCAATAATCGTTAAAATCAGTAATTGACACTTTTGATAAATACCCATACATTCCCATATATTCCCAATTATGGAATTTATTAAATATATAAATTATGTTTTTATCTACTTACGAGAACAAACTGGACAAAAAAGGGAGAGTTTCAGTGCCCGCTAGTTTTAGATCTTATTTATCTAGTTTAGGATATAATGGTGTTATTTGTTATCCGTCGTTTAACAATTCCTCAATTGATGCGTGCCCACAAGATAGAATTGAAAAAATTTCTTCAGCAATTGATTCATTAAATCCATTTGAGGAAAAAAGAGATTATTTTGCAACCTCAATTTTAGCAGAAAGTACTGATTTACAATTTGATAGTGAAGGAAGAATATCGTTATCAGAAAAATTATTAAAACATGCAAAGATTAAAAACAGCATGTTGTTTGTTGGTCAAGGTCAAACTTTTCAAATTTGGGAACCAATAGGTTTTGAAAAATTTAAGGTCAATGCACGAAAAAAAGCAAACATAAATAGAGCAAACCTTAAATGGGAGAAACATTTTAACAACAACGAGGGGAAATAAAGATGACAATTAACTTTAAAGTGCCAGAGATAAAAGAGTTACAACCAAGACTATTAGTGATGGGCGTAGGTGGTGCAGGTGGAAATGCAATTAATGAAATGATAGATAACAATTTACAAGGTGTAGAATTTATAGCTGTAAATACAGATGCACAAGATTTAAAACATAGTAAAGCAAAATCTAAAATTCAAATCGGTTTGAATTTAACCAAAGGATTAGGTTCAGGTGCAAAACTTGATATTGGACAAGCAGCAGCAGATGAGTCTTTAAATGAAATAATTAACACATTACAAGGTTCAAATATGGTTTTTATTGCAGCAGGTATGGGTGGTGGAACAGGTACAGGTGCTGCTCACGTAATAGCTAGGGCTGCAAAAGAACTAAATATATTAACAGTAGGTGTAGTAACACTTCCTTTTTTATATGAAGGTCCTTCAAGAATGCGAAGAGCTCAACAAGGTTTAGAGGAGTTAAGAAAACATGTTGATACGATTATTGTTATTCCTAATCAAAACTTATTTAAAATTGCTAACGAACAAACAACGTTTGAAGAGTCTTTTAACCTTTCAAATAATGTTTTAATGCATGGTGTTCAAAGTATTACAGACTTAATGGTTAGACCAGGACTGATCAACCTTGATTTTGCTGATGTAGAGTCAATAATGGCATCTATGGGCAAAGCAATGATGGGAACTGGTGAAGCTGAGGGAGAAGGAAGAGCCATCAAAGCAGCCGAAATGGCAATTAGCAATCCACTTATCGATGATTATACTTTAAAGGGTGCAAAAGGATTATTGGTAAATATTACTGGTGGAAAAGACTTAAAACTATTTGAAGTAGACGAAGCAGTAAATAAAGTTAGAGCTGAAGTTGATTCAGAAGCTGAACTTATAATTGGCGCAATTACAGATTCTGAGTTAGATGGGAAAATGAGAGTATCAATTGTTGCAACTTCTTTAGATGGTCAACAGCCTGAAACTAAATCTGTAATAAATATGGTTCATAGAATACAGAATAGAAATACAGGTTATTCTGATTTTTCAAACGTTGGACCAACTGCATCTTTTAATTTTTCAACAAATAACACTAACCCGGTATCATATGGTGCAAATGCTTTGAAACTTGAAAATGAAATTGTGTCTGAAAGCGTTAGTAATCCAACTACGCAAGAAGATATTAGTAATGTTAATAATCAATATCATGAAGAGTTATTAAAAAATCATCAAGTTGAAAGTATTGTGGAAAATAGTTTTGATGAAGAAGAAGTTTCTTTTGCCCATGAAGCAACAGTTAAAAATGAAACTTTATTGAAAGAAGAAGACATGGACAATGATTTAAGAGAATTTGGTGTAGATTCAGATGCTCCAGATTTATTCAACACTGATGATGATTCTTCTGGTTCACATGAGTTACTTTCCTCGGAAAATGAAGAGCAAGATGATGATCTTGAAATACCTGCGTTTTTAAGAAGACAAAAAAATTAATGGTCTTCAAAATAATAAATGGAAGCCACCATAATATCAGATAATACTAAACATTATCCAGTATTGCTAAAAGAAATTATTAGCGTTATTTCCCCTCAACATGGTGGCACATTTATTGACTGTACTTTAGGACAAGGAGGGTACACACACGAAATTCTTAAGCATCAAGGAACGAAAGTAATTGGCTTAGATAGAGATATTGATAGTGAGATTGTCGGAAAAAAAATACAAGAAAAATACTCTGATCGCTTTTTATTTAAAAATTTAAAATTTAGTGATTTAAACAATCTAAAATTAAAAAATGAAGACATAAAAGGAGTGGTATTTGACCTAGGATATTCCTACACCCAAATAAAAGATCCAAAAAAAGGTTTATCGTTTAGCTCATCCGGAGAACTTAATATGATGATGGGTTTAAATGATTTTTCAGCAAAAGAAGTTGTTAATAATTTAGAGGATAAAGAGTTAGAAAAAATATTAAAATATTTTGGTGATGAAAGTGACGCAAAAATAATTTCAAGGAATATAGCAAAAGACAGATTATTAAAAAAATTAGATACACAAGATCTAGTTAAAATTATTGAAAGATCTAAAAGAAAAAAATATTATAAAATTCACTGTGCAACAAAAAGCTTTCAAGCTTTAAGAATATTTGTTAATAAAGAAATTAGTGAATTGATTTATGGTTTAATCAATTCTGTTAAAATCTTAAAAAAAAATGGAGTGTTAGCGGTTGTTACATTTCACTCACTAGAAGATAAAATAGTAAAATATTTTTTTAAAAGCCTGTCTGAGCATAAGAGCATTTCCAGATATCAGCCAAGCATAGAACAAAAAGAAATTTTTTTTAAGATGCCTCAAAAAAAACCAGTTATTGCATCTGAAAAAGAAGTAAAAGAAAATCCGCCGTCTAGATCTGCAAAATTAAGATATCTAATTAAACAAAAAGATACCCATGATATAGAAAGTGATATATTAGAAAAATTTAGTTATTTATTGGAAATAGAAAATTTAGGGTCAAAATTGTGACAAAATTTATTATTTTTATTTTAATTTTTTTTTTGATCATAGGTACTTCAGTTATTAAAAATTCAACTAAAGAAATAGATGATAAAATTTATACTGCTGGAGAAAATTTGTTATTTTTAGATAACAGATTTAAAGATTCAAAATTAGAATTTGACTACCTAAGTTCATCTGAAAAATTACTAGAATATCAAAAGTTATATTTTGAAAATTCACTTAAAAAAAAATTACTGCAAGAAATAAAAACTCTTAAAATATCCAATAATGATATAGAAATTGGTAATTTAACGATATTTGGTAAAAATGAGTAATAATTCAAATAGATTTACCCTCCATAATACCAGAGATGAATTTGAATATAATAAAAATAAAGTAGACCTAGATATTAAATTTAATAGAGTTGCGTTCATATTTTTTATTTTTTTTATTATCTCAATAATTTATTCAATTCATTTAATTCATCTTGGGTCTAGAAAATCTGATGCAATTAAAAATAATCAACCAAAAATAATAAATAAACTTCACCGCGCAGATATTGTAGATAGAAATGGAGATTTCTTAGCAAAAACAGTTAGTTCTATTGATATTGGAATTAATCCAGAAGAAGTAATTGATCAAAAAAAGTTGTTGTTGAATTTAGGCTATATTTTCCCAGATAAAGATTATGAATTAATTAAAGCTCGACTAAAAAAAAATAAATTTTTTAGGTTTGAGAAAAAAATTTCAGATGAGAATTACGAAAAAATAATGATGCTCGGGGACAAGTCTATTCAGGCAGAAGAAAAACTATCAAGAGTTTACCCACAAAAAAATTTATTCAGTCATATTATTGGTCAAATTGATGATGATAATTTTGGTATTTCTGGACTAGAAAAATCTTTAGATAAACAATTAAAAAATAATAAAAAATCAACTCAGTTAACTGTAGATAAAGATATACAGTTTTTAATCCGAGAAGAATTGCTAAAATATAACAAAATTTTTAGTGTAAAGGGTAGCGCCGCAATATTGATGGATGTAAATAATGGAGAAATTATTTCAATAGTTTCACTTCCTGACTTTGATCCTAATCAAAGAGTAAAAATTACTGATGTTAATTTTATAAACAGAGCAACTAAGGGAATATATGAATTTGGTTCTGTTTTTAAAACTTTTACACTGGCAGCAGCATTCAATGAAAAAATTATTGAGCCAGAAACAAAATTTGTTGATTTGCCAAAATCCCTAATTTGTGCTGGATTTTCAATCAGGGAATATAACGATAAGATACCTTCAAGTTTGACAGCTGAGCAGATTTTAATACGGTCAGGAAACATAGGGTCGGTTAGAATTGCTCAAAAAATTGGAGAAGAAAAATATAAATTATTTTTATCTAAGCTAGGTATTATTGGAAGAATAGATTTTGATATAGAGGAAGTTGGAATACCTATAAAATTTAACTGGGGAAAATGTCCACTTGCTACAGCCTCCTTTGGACATGGCATTACAACTACGTTAATTCAGGTAGTAAAGGCATATTCAATTATAGTGAATGGTGGATTTGATGTAGACCCTGTTTTGGTGAAAAGAAATAAAAGAATAAAAAAAAAAATTCTAAATAAAGATGTTACTGAAAAGATTTTACCTATTTTAAGAAAAACTGTTTCGACAAAAGATGGTACAGCCAAATTAGCCAATGTTAATGGATATGAAATTGGTGGAAAAACAGGTACAGCTAATAAAATTTTAGATGGAGTTTATTCTAAAAAGAAAATAAATACCTTTGTTTCTGTGTTTCCAACATCAAAACCAAAATTCATTCTAGCTGTTATGTTGGAAGAACCAGAAATTAATAAAGATTATATTTATGAATATAGAGATGGTTCAAATTTTAAATTAAAGGGAAGTCCAAGAAATACTGCTGGTTGGAATAGCGTAGAAGCTGCGGGACATATTGTAGAGAAAATTGGGCCTATTTTAGCCACAAAATATAATGAAATTTACTAATAATGTATCTAAGAAATTTCATAAAAAAATTAGATAAAAAATATCATAAAATTATTTTTTCAGGAATAGCTTTTAATAGCTCTCTAGTTAAAAAAAATTATATCTTTTTTGCAATTAAAGGAAATAAATTTGATGGCAATAACTATATACAAGATGCAATAAAAAGAGGTGCAAAGGTAGTTGTTTCAGAAAAAAAAAAAAATTTTCAAAATAAAGATGTAATTTATTTAAAATGCAAAAATCCAAGAAAATTATTAGCAGAATTATCTTATAAGTTTATTAAAAGAAATGTAAAAAAATTAATTGCGGTAACAGGCACAAATGGAAAGTCATCAGTTGCAGATTTTTATTACCAAATTTTAAATTTAAGCAAAAAGAGAGTCGCATCCATCGGAACCATAGGTGTTCAGTCTAAAAATAAAAAAAAAAAAATAACAAATACAACATTAAATCCATTAGAATTAAGTAAAATCATTAATGAACTTAGTTCTAAAAAAATTGATAATATTATTTTAGAAGCATCTAGTCATGGATTGAAACAAAATCGATTAGATGGATTATCTTTTGACATAGGAATATTTACAAATTTATCTCATGATCATTTGGATTATCACAAGAACTTTAAGGATTATCTCAAATCAAAATTATATTTATTCAAATCTTTGATAAAAAAAAATGGCTATATAATTTCAGACTCAACGATTCCCCAATTTAATGAAATTAAAAAAATATCTATTAAAAAAAAACTAAAGTTAAAAACAGTCTTTGGAAAAAATTCTGACTTAGAGCTAATTACGCATATTTATAGTAAAGAACATCAAATTTTAAACATAAAATATAAATCTAAAATATTTGAAATTACGCTAAATCTAATTGGTAAAATTCAGATCAAAAATATTTTGATGGCAATTTTAGCAGCAATCAAAAGTAATCTCAGCATCAGGGATATCACTAAAGCAATCAGCAAAATTAAACCAGTAGAGGGAAGATTAGAAAAAATAGGTAAATTGAAGAATAAAAGTAAAGTTTTATTAGATTACGCACATACACCTGATGCTTTAGAAACTGTTTTAACAAATATCAAAGAACAATTTCCATTGAGTAAGATTTGTTTAGTCTTTGGTTGTGGAGGTGATCGAGACAAAGATAAAAGATTTAAAATGGGAAAAATTGCATCAGAATATGCTCACAAAATTTATTTAACAGATGACAACCCGAGAAGTGAGAATCCACAAAGGATTAGAAATGAAATAAAAAAAGGAATTACGAATAAAAATACTCAAGAAGTTCCTGAAAGAAAAAAAGCAATTCTAAAGTGTATCAGCAATCTTTGCACAGGAGATATTGCAATTATTGCAGGTAAAGGACATGAAAAAACTCAAGAAAACAAAGGTAAAAAAAAGTATTTTTCAGACCGTAAAGAAATCTTAAAATCAATTTTAAAAAAAAACAGATCATTATTTAATGATCTACGATTAAATATTATTCAAGAAAAAAATAAGATTTTACCAAAAAATACACATCTTAATAAAGCCTGTATTCATTCAAAAGAAATTAAAAAAGATGATATTTTTTTTGCAATTAAGGGAAAAAAAAATGATGGAAATAAATTTGTTGATCAGGCATTCAAAAGAAAAGCATCATTAGCAATAGTAAATAAGATTAATAAAAATAACAATATTGCACATCAAATTAAGGTAAAAGATTCTTTAAAATTTTTAACAGAAAGTTCTAAAATTTTCAGAGAAAATATAAATACAAAAATTATTGCTATTACAGGAAGTTCTGGAAAAACAACGTTAAAAGAATTATTGGGCAACTCATTAAAAAAAATATCTAAAACAAGTATTTCACTAAAATCATATAATAATAAATATGGTGTTCCCTTAAGTCTTTTTAATTTAGATCAAAAGGATCATTATGGAGTTTTAGAACTTGGAATGGATAAAAAAGGTGAGATTGACTATCTTTCAAAAATTGTTCAACCAGATGTTAGCGTAATTACAAACATTAGTTATGCGCATGCTAAAAATTTTAAAAATTTAAAACAAATTGCTTTAGCTAAAGCAGAAATAATCAACAACACAAAAGACGATGGTTTTATTGTTTTAAATGCTGATGATAATTTTTATTTATTACATAAAAAATTAGCTATTAGAAAAAATTTAAAAATTTTATCATTTGGTATTAATAACAAAAGTTCAAATATAAAACTTATGAGTGTTCAAAAATCTGGTAAAAAATATAAAGCAAATATTAAAATTAATAATTTAAAAACTTATTTTTTAATTTCTAATGATTTTCAAAATAATATTTTAAATATTCTGACTACTTTAGCCGTAATGAGCATCTTTTTAGATATCTCTAAAATAGGTAAGAATATGTTTATTAATTTTAAAACACCAAATGGAAGAGGAGATATTTCAAAAATTAAAATTAATGATAAAAAATTAAATTTGATTGATGAAAGTTACAATTCAAATCCATTATCTCTTAAATCTGCAATTCTTAATTATGACAAAATGGAATCAAAAAAATCAAAAAAATATTTATTGCTAGGTGATATGCTGGAACTTGGAAAACATTCTAAAAAACTTCATAAATCCATGGGGGCAATAATAAATCGAACCAAAATAGACAAAGTGTTTGTTAAGGGGAATAATGTTTTGTCTATTTTTAATTCTATTTTAAAATCAAAAAGAGGTAGAATATTGAATAATAATTCTCAAATTATTGATTTGATTAAGAATGATTTAAATAATAATGATTACCTTATGGTTAAGGCCTCAAATGCGACAGGATTCAACAAGATAATTAATAATTTAAAAGGATTAAAATAAATGCTTTATCAATATTTGTTAAATTTCGTTGATACTTTTGGTTTTTTAAATGTTTTTAAATACATAACTTTTAGAACAGGATTATCTTTATTTACATCATTAATTATTGTTTTGTTAATCGGCGAGCCTTTTATTAATTTTTTTTCAAATAAGAAAATAATAAACCCTATACGTGATGATGGGCCAGAGGATCATATAATAAAAAAAATTGGCACTCCAACAATGGGTGGGATAATTATTTTATTTGGGTTGCTGGTTTCAGTTTTATGTTGGGGTGATTTATCAAATATTAGTATTCTTTTTTGTATATATGTAGCAATTTCATTTGGTTTACTTGGAGCTTTAGATGACTATAAAAAAATTAAATATAATAACTCTTCAGGTATTTCATCAAAGTTTAAAATATTATCACAAATTTTTTTAGCACTTTTGGGGGTTGGTTTTTTTGTTTATTTTGTTGATTATAAAGAAATTACCAATTTATACTTTCCTTTTTTTAAAAATTTTATAATCAACCTTGGATGGTTTTTTATTCCTTTTTCAATATTTGTAATTGTTGGGTCATCTAATGCTGTAAATTTAACCGATGGACTTGATGGATTGGCAACAGTACCGATAATTTTAGTTGCAGGATGTTTTGCTTTTATAAGTTACGTAACTGGAAATATTGTTTTTTCAGATTATTTACAAATTCCTTATATCGAAGGTACAGGAGAAGTTTCAGTTTTTTGTGGAGCTATAATAGGATCATGTTTAGGTTTTTTATGGTTTAATGCTCCACCAGCAAAAATTTTTATGGGAGACACAGGTTCTCTAGCTCTTGGTGGATCTTTAGGCGCAGTAGGAATAATAACTAAACATGAGATAGTTTTAGCAATAACAGGTGGATTATTTGTACTAGAAGCTGTCTCTGTAATGGTTCAGGTAATTTCTTTTAAGCTGACAGGTAAGAGAATTTTTAGAATGGCACCAATACACCATCATTTTGAAAAAAAAGGTTGGTCTGAATCAACAGTAGTAATTAGATTTTGGATAATCTCAATTATATTAGCAATGATTGGCCTAGCTACACTTAAATTAAGATAATGAATGAAAATTCTAACATTTTCATAAATAAAAAAATTTTGATTTATGGACTTGGCAAAAGTGGGATTTCTGCATTCAATTTTTTGAGAAAATATAACAACGTTTCATTATTTGATGATAATAAAAAAATTAAGATCAATAAAATTTCAAACAACATAATTACATCACATAATAAAATTCAAAAATCTAAATTCGATATAATTATTTTAAGTCCAGGAATTGATATAAAGAAGTGTAAATTGAAAAATTTTTTAAAAAAAAATTCAAAAATTATCTATACGGATTTAGATGTTTTTCACTCCTTTTATCCCAATCAATGTATCACCATCACAGGCACAAATGGCAAGTCAACAACCTGTCAATTATTATATGAAGTTATGAAAAAACAAGGATACGATGTTAAAATTGCTGGAAATATTGGATATCCAATTTTATCTATAAAAAACATAAAACATAGATCTATTTTTGTTATAGAGGCCTCGTCTTATCAATTAGAATATAGCAAGTTATTTAATACAAAATATGCAGTTATATTAAACATATCGGCAGACCATCTTGAGAGACACAAGACTTTAAAAAATTATATATTAGCGAAATTTAAAATAATAAAAAATCAAAAAATAAATTCAATAGCGTTCGTTAATAAACATGACTTACATATCAACACGCAAATTATAAAGAATAATTATAAAAGCAAAATAGTTAAAGTTAATACAAGACTAAATGATAAATTTTTAGGTACCTTTAAAAATAAATATTTTTTATCATCATCTAATAGTGAAAATTTATCATTTGTTTTAGAAATATCCAAAAAATTAAAGATTAAAAAAAACATACTTGTTGATGTAATTAAAAAATTTAAAGGTTTAAAATATCGTCAACAAATTATTTTTGAAAATAAGAATATTTCAATAATAAACGACTCAAAATCAACAAGTTATTCATCTTCGTTAGAAATGCTTAAAAGATCAAACAATGTTTATTGGTTATTAGGAGGTATACCTAAAAAGGGAGATAGACTAAATTTGTCTAAGATTTATTATAAAAATATCAAGGGATTTATTTTTGGAAAAAACTATAAAAAGTTTTCACTAGATCTAAAAAATAAAATTAAATTTCAAAAATTTTCTAATTTAAAAGAAGCATTAACTGGGATGTTCAAAGATATTAAAAAAGACAATTCTTTAAAAAAAACAATTTTATTTAGTCCAGCAGCAGCTTCTTTTGACAGCTTTATAGATTTTGAGGATAGAGGTTCATATTTTAACAAACTAATTAAAAGATATATTAATGTCAGATAAAATATTTAATTATTTTTCTTATTATCAATGGTGGAAAAATTTGGATAAATTTATCTTATCCTTAATTGCAACATTGTTTTTGATTGGTTTATTTTTTTCTCTAGTTTCAACCTCATTAATTGCATCAGACAAATTAGAGACAAATAGTTATTTTTTTTTCTTTAAACATTTAGTCTTTGTATTAATGGGAATGTTACTGATTTTTATTTTTTCTTATATAGATCAAAAGACTCTCTATAAGTCTTCAATTTATATCTTTTTTTTATCCTTTTTGTTGCTGCTTTTAGTTCCGATTATTGGTGTAGAGGTTAAGGGATCAAAAAGATGGTTAGATTTATTTTTTTTACCAAGGTTACAGCCTATTGAGTTAGTTAAACCTTTTTTTATTATAATTTTAGGTCTAATTATTTCTAATAATAAATTATCTAATTTTACTTTAAAATTTACTATTTCTTTTTTATTAACAATATCAATCATTATGCTATTAGTCATACAGCCAGACTTAGGACAAACGTTATTAATCGGATTTAGCTGGATAACATTAATTTTTATTTCAGGTATTAATTTATTATTTCTAATTTTAATTTTAGGAGTTGGTATAATTTTATTATTATACATTGCATTTTATATTCCTAAATTTGAATATATAAAAAATAGACTGATGTCTTTTTTTGACTCAGAAACTGGCACTCATAATTTTCAATCAGATAAAGCACTAGATTCTATTACGAGTGGAGGTTTTTTTGGGAAAGGAATTGGAGAAGGAACCCTTAAAAATAGAGTTCCAGAGGCGCATACAGACTATATGATTTCAGTTATATCTGAAGAATTCGGTGTTATTGTAATTATGTTAATTCTAGTTTTGTTTTTAGTTTTTATTTTTTCAATTTTACAAAAAGTTAACAAAGAGACTGATAATAAGATAAAGTTGATCTTAGTGGGTTCTGTAAGTTTAATATTATTGCAAGCAATGATACATATTGGTGTGAATATAAGATTATTTCCAACAACCGGCATGACACTCCCATTTTTAAGTTATGGTGGGTCATCTATAATTAGCATTTCAATATTATCTGGAATAATCTTAAATTTGACAAAAAGAAGAATTTAATCAACAAAGTGAAAAAAATATTAATTTCAACTGGTGGAACAGGAGGTCATGTAATACCTGCAGAAATAATTAGTGAACATTTGAATGATAGTTGTGAGATATATTTTTCAACAGACAAAAGGGGACTTAAATATTTATCATTAAATAAGAATAAAACAGTAATTATTGATACACCAAAATTAAACTTAAGTTTTTTCCTTCCATTTAAATTAATAAAATTATTTTATCTAACGCTAGAATCATTATTTTATTTAAAAAAAAAAAAAATTAATAAAGTATTTTCTATAGGTGGATACATGTCGATACCAGTAATTATTGGTGCTAAAATCTTAGGATTAAAAATTTATTTATTAGAGCCAAACTTAATACTAGGTAGAAGTAATAATTTTTTTTTAAGGTTTTCTGAAAAAATTATTTGTTATTCAGATAAAATAATTAATTTCCCAAAAAAATTTATTGATAAGATTGAACTTATTAATCCATTAGTTTCTAAAGCTTTTTATGAAATAAAACAAAATGAAGATATGAATAAAAAATTTCATTTTTTAGTTTCAGGAGGTAGCCAAGGAGCAAGTATTTTTGATGAAATAATTAAAGGAGTTATGGTTGATTTAGATAAAAAACATACGTTAAAAGTAATTCAACAAACAAATACTCAAAGTATAAAAGATTTAGAAAATTTTTATAATTCGAATAATATTGAAAATGAAGTTTTTAATTTTGAAAAAAATTTTATTAATTTAATTAATAAATCTGATTTATGTATTACTAGAGCAGGGGCCACATCGTTAGCTGAAATTTCAATTATGAACAAACCTTTTGTAGCAATACCTTTGCCGACGTCTAGGGATAATCATCAAATGGAAAATGCAAAATTCTATGAAAACATAGGATGTTGCTGGGTATTAGATCAAAAAACACTAAATAAAAAAAAATTATTAAATATGTTATTAAAAATTTTGGATAATAAATCAGACTTTATGAGTAAAAAATCAAATTTAAAAAAATTGAATTATAAAAATTCATGGAATGATGTTAATCAAAAACTTAAAAAAATAATTAATGAAAATTGAATTAGCAAAAAAAGAAATTATTCACTTTATAGGAATTGGAGGAATAGGTATGAGTGGTCTTTCTCTAATTATGAGGGGTAAAGGTTTTAATGTACAAGGTAGTGATGTTTTAAATAATAAAAATATAGACAGATTAAAAAAAGAAAAAATTAAAGTTTTTCTAGGCCATTCAAAAAAAAATTTAAAAGAAGCAACAATTGTTGTCATTTCATCTGCAATTAAAAATAATAATCAAGAGTTAATTGAAGCAAAAAGAAAAAAAATTCCAATAATAAAAAGAGGTAAAATGTTAGCTAACATTGTATCTTTGATGAAAAATATTGTTGTTGTAGGATCTCATGGAAAAACAACAACAACTTCTTTGATAGCATCAATTTTTCAAGAAACAAAATTAGATCCAACCATCATTAATGGCGGAGTAATAAATTCAATTAAAAATACTGCTAAGTTGGGGAAAAGTGATTGGTCTATTTTAGAAGCTGATGAGTCTGATGGAAGCTTTGTGCATATTGCCCCCACTTATTCGATAATAACAAATATTGATCGAGAACATATGGATTTTTATAAATCTATGAGAGTACTAAAAAAATATTTTTTAGAGTTTATTAATAAAGTTCCTTCATTTGGCAAATCTTTTATTTGCATAGACGATAAAATGAATATTGAATTAATAAAAGAAATTAAAAACAAAAATTTCTATACTTACGGTGAAAAAAATAATTCTAATTTTAGAATAAAAAATATCAAACAAAATGAAAAATTTTCAGAGTTTAATGTGGATGTCAATTTACCTAATAAAAAAATTTTGTATATCAAAAAATTAAAAATCCCATTACTTGGTATTCACAATATTAGAAATTCTGTTGGAGCTTTAGGAGTTGCGTTATCTGTGGGTATTCCCATTCAGAAAATTAAAAAGGGATTAATGAATTTTAAGGGAGTTCAAAGAAGATTTAACAAAATATTTACATATAATGATATTGATTTTTATGATGATTATGCACACCATCCAACAGAAATTAAAGTTGTCTTGCAGGGTGTTAAAAAAGTTTTTAGAAGACACGATAAAGTGTGCATTTTTCAGCCCCATAGAATTTCAAGATTAAAAGATCTAAAAAAAGAATTTACTTATGCTTTTAAGGATGCAGATACTGTAATTTTGTGCCCAATCTATACAGCAGGGGAAAAAATTAAATTGGGATTTAGCTACGAAAGTTTTGCAAAAGAAATTATAAAAAACTCTAGTGTAAGATTGTTTATGGTTGAAAATAAGTTTCAATTAGCAAAATTTTTAAAAAAAAATATGTATGGAAAAAAAATAGTTGTAGGTATGGGTGCTGGATCAATTTCTAGTTGGATAAAAGAATTACCAGATTTAATGTGATGAAAATTAATCAACTAAAAGAATTACTTAAAAAATTTGACTCAAAAATTGCTTATAATGAAGATTTAAAAAAGAAAAATTGGTTTAATATAGGTGGAAAAGCAAAGGTTTTTTTTAAAGCTAATGAGTTAAAAGATTTAGTAGATTTTTTAAAAATCTTAGAAAATAAAGAAAAAATTTATATAATTGGTGCGGGTTCTAATGTTTTAATTACTGATGATGTTTATGATGGCATTATAATAAGGCTTGGAAAAAATTTTAATAGATTATCATTATTAAACGAAGATATAATTATTTCAGGTACTGCAGTTCCAGATAAAAAGTTAGCTGATTATGCGGCAAGTAATAGCTTAAGTGGTTTTGAATTTTTGTCATGTATCCCTGGAACAATTGGCGGTGGCATTAAAATGAATGCTGGCTGTTTTGGTCAAGAAATTAAAGATATTATAATCTCAATACAGGCAATAGATAAAACTGGAAACATATTGACTATACCAGCTGATAAAATTAACTTTGATTATAGAAATAACAATTTACCAGACAATTTGATATTTTTAAGTGCTTCGTTTAAAGGCAAAAAAAAGAATTCAAATAAAATAAAAGAAGAAATGCTACAATTAAAAATTAGAAAAGATAAAAATCAACCAACAAAAATTAAAACAAGCGGCAGTACATTTAAAAACCCAATAAAACAAACTGATAAAAAAGTATGGAAATTAATTAAAGAGTCCGTTCCTTTAAATACAAGTTTTGGAGATGCTTATATTTCTGAAAAGCATTCAAATTTTTTTGTTAACAAGGGTAATGCAAAATTTACTGATATGAAAAAACTAATAGATTTTGTTACAAAAAATGTTTTAAAAAAAACAGGCATCAGTATAGAAAAAGAAATAAAGGTTATAGATAATTGAAAAAAAAAATTTTAATAGTTTCTGGAGGTGTGTCCAAAGAACGTGAGATAAGTCTCAAAACAGGCAAACAAGTAGCCAATGAACTAAAAAAAAATCATTATGAAATTAAGATTTGTGAACCAGATTATAATTTGATTAATACTATTAAAGCTTTTAAACCAAATAGCATTTTTAATGCCTTACATGGTCAATTTGGTGAGGATGGATATGTCCAATCTATTTTAGAAAATATTGGTGTACCCTACACTCATTCTGGAATATCGGCATCAGCTAAGGCAATGGACAAAGAAATTTCAAAAAAAATATTTATTAAAAATAAAATTTTGACTCCAAAATATATTAAATATTCTTTTGATAAATCTAAGTCAGAGTTAAAGAGCATAATTAAAAATAAATTTGGTTTCCCAGTAGTTATAAAACCAATTAATGAAGGGTCAAGTGTCAATGTATTTATTTGTAATTCATCTGATATAAATAATAAACTAAATGTGCTTAGAATTTATAAGGAGATTTTAATTGAGCAATTTATACCTGGTCGAGAAATTCAGGCTGCAATTATCGGAAAAAATAAATTAGGTGCTATTGAACTTAAGCCAAAGAGAGAGTTTTATGATTATCAGGCAAAATATAATTCCAAAGCAAAAACAGAACATATTATTCCAGTTAGTTTAACAAAAAAAAAATACAAAGAACTAATGAACATTTCATTAAAAGTTCATAATTTACTTGGATGCAGGGGTGTAACAAGGTCTGATTTTAAATATTATAAAGATAAATTTTATCTTTTAGAAATTAACACTCAACCTGGGATGACCAAACTTTCTTTAGTTCCTGAAATATCAGCATATAAAGGTATAAATTTTATAAATTTAATTAAACTAATTCTAAAAGATGCATCAACAAATAAGTAAAAAAATTTATATCCACTTATTTATTTTTTTTTTACTAGGCACATTTAATAATAAAAATTTTTTAGAATTAAATTTACCAAGAATTACTAGTTTTGAAGTTACGGGACTAACAGAAATTGAAAATGATAAAATTTATCAAGAACTAAATATTTTTGAAGGATCAAATTTGTTTTTTTTAAAAAAAAAAGATATTTCAGAAATTATAAACTCAAATAAAATTGTTGAAAAATTTTCTATTTTCAAGAATTATCCATCAAATTTAGTTATCAATATTAAAAAAACTAAATTTTTAGCTTATACGAAAATAAATAACTTAAATTTTTATATTGGCTCAAATGGGAATTTAATTAAAACAAGAGATAATCAAACTGGGTTACCATTTATATTTGGAAATATTGAAATTAAAGAATTTTTAAGATTAAAAAAAATTATAGATAATTCAAGTTTTAATTATAATAATATTAAGAATCTATATTATTTTAAATCTAAAAGATGGGATATTGAAACGAAAGATAATTTAATAATAAAATTACCTATTAAAAAATTAGAAGCTTCTTTTGAAAGGTTATTAATGTTGTACAAAAAACAAGAATTTAAAGATTTTAAAATAATTGACCTTCGACAAAATAATCAGGTTATTTCAGGTGGATAGTACAAAAAAAAATAAATATTTTTTATTGATTGGACTTAAAAAAATTAAATTTGTAGCCTTAAATCAAAAAAAAGAAATTTTAATTAACAAAGAAACTTTAATTGATGACTCCTCATTAGATGAAAGCTTTAAATCATTAGAGAATTTTTTAGATAAAAATATTATTACAATCGAAGATAAATTAAAAAATTATGTTAAAGATATTTATCTGATTATTGATTATAATAATTTTCTTACAATCAATATGTCATCCACCGTTAATTTTAAAAATTATATCGATCAACCTAGACATACTTCAAACTTCTTAAATAATATAAAAAATAATTTAATTAAGAATATGGATGCTTATGATTTGATACATATGATAATTAATAAATTCATCATTGATAAAAAAAGTTTTTCTTCAATACCAACTGGTGGTAATTATAACGATATATTTCTCGAACTAAAATTTATATTTTTGCAAGACGACATTATACAAAATCTTAAATCTGTTTTTTCTAAATATCAAATTTTAATTAAAAATATCTGCTGTTATGAGTATGTTGACGGTTTTAATGGCTCAGAAAAAAACAATATATTCAATCTTGCTTATGAGTTATCTAATGGATTTAATGAAAAAGAAATTATGTTCATTAATAAATCCTCAAAAAATAATGGTTTTTTTGAAAAATTTTTCAATTTTTTTAGCTAGACACGTATTTATCGGTAATATTTGTTGTTTTCAATTCTCTTCCTACCAAGAATAAAAGCTTCATGTGTCATTGTTAAATCAAAAAACTATTAAAGATACCATCACTTTTAAAGGTGTTGGCTTGCACAGCGGTAAATTAGTCAACGTAAGTCTAAAAAGTTCTGAGCCAGATACAGGAATAATTTTTCAAAGAATAGATTTGAAATCTAATAATTTAGTTTATCCTAACTTTGCAAATGTTAGTAACACTTCGTTAAATACAACAATATCAAATGATCAGGGAGTTAAAGTTTCAACTATCGAACATTTAATGGGAGCACTTTTTGGCCTAGGTATTGATAATGCATTAATAGAAATAGATAATGAGGAAGTTCCAATTTTAGATGGATCAGCAAAGCAATTTATACAAAAAATTTTAAAAGCTGGAATTAAGGTTAGTAACAAACCAGTAAAAATCATTAAGATTAATAAGAAAATTGAATTTAGAGAAGATGAAAGATTTATAAGCATAGAGCCGTCTAAATTGAGTTTAGATATAGACTTTGAATTAAAATATAAGAATAGCCTCATAGGAAATCAGAAGAACAAAATAAATGTTTATGAGGATGATCTTAACGAAGTGTTTAATTCTAGAACATTTTGTCTTTATGAAGATATAGAAGCCATTAAAAAAATAGGATTAGCAAAAGGTGGAAGTTTAGAAAATGCAATTGTAGTTAAAGATAAAGAAATCTTAAACAAAGATGGGCTAAGAAATTCAAAAGAATTTGTTAATCATAAAATTTTAGATTGTATTGGTGATTTATTTACAAGTGGGTATAGAATAATTGGAAGTATTAAGTGTTCACAAGGTGGACATTATTTAACCAACCAAATTTTAAGAAAAGTGTTTAATAATAATGAAAATTTTTCAATAATTGAAATTCAAGAGAGAAATCTTCCACATACATTAATAAATAAAAGTTTACTTAGAGCTATAGCATAATTTTTTTTTATCTTTATAATTAGTTAAATTCTTTAGAATTTATGAAAAAAATTATATATTCAGTCTTAATTGTTTTATTCTTTCTTAATAGCTGTGGAAAAGATAAGAAAGAAATTTCCACAATTAAAGAAAATCGACAAGATCTAGAGTTAGTTTCGACCTACAAAGAAGCATACAAAGCATTAGATCAAGGTGATCCATATTTTGCTGCAAAAAAATTTTTAGAGGCAGAGCTACTATATCCACAATCTCAATGGGCTCCAAAATCAGCTTTAATGGCATCATACTCATATTATATGCAAAATTATTATGCTGAAGCATTAGCAAACCTGGAAAGATACCTTAAGACATATCCTACTGATAAAAATTTAGACTATGCACATTATTTAATTGCAATGTGTTATTACGAAACAATTGAGGGTGAAAAAAATGACTCCGAACCATTAATGCAAGCGCAAATAAAATTTAGTTATATTCTCGAAAATTATCCTGATACAGATTTTGCATTGGATGCAAAATTCAAGTTAAACTTAATTCAAGATTTATTAGCCTCTAAAGAAATGTATCTAGGAAGACACTATATTAAAAAAGAAAAGTGGATAGCAGCATTGAATAGATTCAAGACTGTTATTAAAAAATATAATCAAACAATTTTTGTAGAAGAGGCATTGCATAGATTGGTTGAAATAAACTATAAACTAGGCTTGATTGAAGAGTCGCAAAAATATGCAACTATCTTGGGATATAATTATTTATCTGGTGATTGGTATAAGAAATCTTATAAAGTTTTTAATCAAGATTATTATGCTCAATTAAATAAACCAATCAAAAAAGACAAGAAAGGTGTAATAGCTAAGTTTAAAAAACTTTTTGATTAAAATGAACAAAACATTAATCAAGAATAAATATAAAGAAAAAATAAAATTAATTAAAAAATATAATAAAAAATATTATAATGAGAATCTATCAATAATTACTGACTCGGACTACGACGAATTAAAAAAAAATATATTAATCTTAGAAAATAAATATAATTTTTTAAATGACAAAAATTCACCCTCTATAAGCATTGGACATAAGCCATTAAGACATTTTAAAAAGGCCACTCATAAAGTACCCATGCTATCACTTGGTAATGCGTTTAGTGAGCATGATCTTGAAAATTTCGAAAAAAAAATTATGAATTATCTTAACAAAACTAATGGTTTTGAAATTGAGTATAGTGCAGAACCTAAAATAGATGGAATTTCGGCATCTTTAATTTATAAAAATGGTAAATTTCAACAAGGCTTATCAAGAGGAGATGGGACAGAGGGTGAAGATATATCTGAAAATTTAAAAACAATTAGTGATATTCCACTTTCAATTACTCATGATAGTTTTCCCAGCGAAATAGATATAAGGGGTGAGGTATTTATTAAGAATAGTGATTTTACTAAATTGAAAGATAAATTTGCCAACCCTAGAAACGCTGCCTCTGGATCTTTGAGGCAAAAAGATCCAAATGAAACAAGTAAAATTCCTTTAAAGTTTATTGCTTATACTTTTGGTCATGAAAATGGAATGAAGATAAATAATCAAGATGAATTTTTAAAAAATTTATCCATATGGGGATTTAAAACTAACCCACTTAATAAAATTATAAAAGGAACAAAAAATTTAATGAGAAACTATAGTCATATAGAGAAATTAAGAAGTGACATTGATTTTGATATAGATGGAATTGTATACAAAGTTAATGACTTTAAACTTCAATCAAGGCTAGGTTATGTTGCTAATGCACCAAGGTGGGCAATAGCACATAAGTTTTCAGCAAATCAAGCTACATCACGAATAATAGATATAGAGATTCAAATTGGAAGAACGGGTGCCTTAACTCCTGTTGCTAAAATAAAACCAGTAAATGTAGGTGGAGTAGTGGTCTCTAATGCCACTCTGCATAACGAAGATGAGATAATTAGAAAAGATATTAGAGTGAATGATACCGTTATAGTTGAACGTGCAGGAGATGTTATTCCTCATATTTTATCTGTGGATATTAAAAAAAGATATAAAGATAGTTTAAAATTTCTATTCCCAAAGAATTGTCCATCCTGTGGTTCCAAAACAATCAAAGAATTTAATGTAATTACAAAAAAAATTGATGCAGTGAGGAGATGCCCTAGTGAAGGATATGAATGTGAGAAAATTTCAATCGAAAAGCTAAAACACTTTGTATCAAAAGAAGCTTTTAATATAGATGGATTTGGAAAAAAAATAGTAGAAAATTTTTGGAAGTTAAAATTAATAAAACTACCCCAAGATATTTTCAAACTTGATTTTGAAAAAATTGAATCTTTAGAGGGTTGGGGAAAACAATCAGTTGAAAATTTAAAATATTCAATTAATCAAAAAAAAATTATATCTTTAGAAAAATTCATATACGCATTAGGTATTAGACATATTGGTTTAGAAAATGCAAAACTACTTTCAAAATATTTTAAATCTGCCTCAAAATTTACATCCATATCAAAAGATAAGAATTTTAATGAGCTACTAAATATTGATGGTATTGGAGAAACTCAAGTAAATTCTGTTAAAATTTTTTTCTCTAATAAAGTTAATTTAGATGTATTAAATGAATTACAGAAAATATTAGATATTAAAAATTTATCAATTGAAAAAAAAAATGGATTATTAAAAAATCAAACGTTTATGTTAACAGGTAAGCTTATTGGAATTAGCAGAGCAGAAGCTAAATCCTTAATAGAAGAGAATTCTGGAATTATAGTTAGTAGTGTTACAAAAAAATTGAATTATTTAATTATAGGTGAAAAACCAACAAAAAGAAAAATTGAAGTAGCCAAAAATATTAAAATTAAAATTATAGAAGAGAATCAATTTTTAAAAATGCTAAATAAAACTAGCTAGCCACCTACGTTCTTTTAAGTTTAAATATTTTGATATTTTAGAGTAAATATTGACATGATATTTGAATAAATAATTTTTTTCCAAAGAGGTTAAAAGTTTATAATTGATTAATTCTTTTTCAATTGGAGCAAGTGTTAAATTTTCAAAAAAAATACTTTTTTTAACTTTTTTAACAAATACTAAGTTTTCAATACGTATTCCAAAACTTTCTTTTTTATAATAACCTGGTTCATTACTTAATATCATGCCAGCTTTTATTGGAATTTTATTAAATTTTGATATTGATTGTGGTCCTTCATGAACATTTAGAAAGAAACCAACACCATGCCCTGTGCCATGTGCATAATCTAAATTACTTTCCTTAAGAAATTTTCTAGCTCTAATATCAATTTTTTTACCTGTATTATCCTTTTTCAAATTTGTGCTTGCTACAGCAATATGTCCTTTTAAAACTTTTGTAAAAATATCTTTAATGTGTGGTTTGGGTTTTTGAAAACAAATTGTCCTAGTAACGTCAGTAGTACCATATTTATATTGCCCTCCTGAGTCGCATAAAAAGATGTCTTCTTTTCTTATAGTTCTACAGTTTTGTTTCTTAGCTCTATAATGAACTATTGCAGCATTCTTTCCAGTGCCTGCAATAGTGTCAAAACTTGGATATAAATAATCTTTATTTAATTTTCTAAAATTTTCTAATTTATTTTGTGCCTGTACTTCGTTGATCTGCTTTTTGTTAATATTTTTTATCCAATAAATGAACTTTGTTAAAGCGGCACCATCCATAATATGAGAATTAATCATATTTTGTATTTCAGTTTTATTTTTTATTGCCTTTAAAAGATAAGTTGGATCTTCTTTTTTTGTAATCTTAAATTTAGATCTAATCATATCTTCGTAATAAATTGAGCATGATTTATTATCTATTATAAAGCTATTACCTTTTAGTTTAAGAATAATTTTTGGAAAATCATTAATATCAATTAATTCATTTTTTTTAATTATTTTTGTTTTTATAAGGTTTTTAGCTTTTTGAATTTTAGTTATCAAAACGAGTTTTTTTGTTTTACTAATTATTAGTCTAGAATTTGGTAAAGGGCTATTAGGTACATCTTCCCCTCTAATATTTAAAATCCAAGCTACATTTTCTGGAGCACTTATAAATAAATAATCAGATCTATTTTTTTTAAGATATTTAGATATTTTGTTAATTTTTGAAGCAGAGCTCTCACCAACTATATTTTTTTTTAATGAAAAAAATAGCTTGTTATCATTAATTTTTTGACTTTCAATTTCATCTACTAAATTATTATTGATAAGTTTAATTTTGTTTTTTTTTGTAAAGTTTTTTTTTATCTTATCATATGTAAATAATTTAGGATCAATACCTAAAGTTAAATTCTTAAACAAATCACAATTCGCTAATTTTTCATAACCAGTTATTTTGAAATTTTTACCAGACTCTATCTGACTTTGAATTGTGTATCTTCCATCCGTAAATAAATAATTTTTATTTTTTAAAATAATCGCTACCCCAGCCGATCCAGTAAAATTAGATATAAATTTTAATCTATTAATTTTTGAGTATTCGGTAAAATAATCATCATTTTTTGGAACAATATATCCATCAATATTATATTTTTTGAATTTGTCTCTTAAAATTTTTATTTTATTATTCATTTAATTCTTTTTTGATATCTTATCCACCCAGGACTCCTTTTTTCATTCTCTATTTCAAAATCTTGATTAAAATCAAAATCTTCAACTTCGTTAGTCTCCTCGTCAAAAAAAGAATTTTTTTCTAAATGCTTTTCTGGCAACTCTTCTATAAATCTTGATGCCATACTGTCGATCCAATCGCCTTGATAAAATCTATTCATAGAAAATGATATGATGGCTTTTTTTTTTGCTCTAGTAATTCCAACATAGGCTAAACGTCTCTCTTCTTCTAAGCCTTTTTGCCCCTTCTCTTCAATAGATTTTTGATGAGGAAACAATCCTTCCTCCCAACCTGGTAAAAAAACTACATCAAATTCCAATCCTTTTGCACCATGCATAGTCATCATGTTTACTTTTTCTCCATCCCACTCCTGGTCAATAGACGTTGCAAGAGAAACATGTTCTAAAAAATTTTCTAAATTATCAAATTCTTTCATTGCACTTAGCAATTCTTTTATATTTTCCAATCTATTTTCATTATCCATATCTTTTTTATTTTTTAGCATTGATGAATATCCAGACTCGTCTAAAATAATTTGTAATAGCTTAATGTGACCAATCTTTTTGATTGCTAAGTCATTTCGCCATTTATTTAATGAATTAAGAAAAAAACTAAGACCAATTTTTGTTTTGGGCTTAATCAAATTTTGTTCAATCATTTTTATTGAAGCTACCTCTAAACTAAAATTATTTTTTTTGGCAAACTCGTGTACTGTTTTTAAAGTAGTATCACCTATAGATCTTTTAGGATTATTGACAATTCTTTCAAAAGCTAAATCATCTTTTTCTTGATGAACTAACCTTAAGTAAGCAACACAATCCTTAATTTCTGATCTCTCATAAAATTTAGTTCCCCCTAAAATTCTATAAGGCATACCTATTTTTAAAAATCTTTCTTCAAATTCTCTTGTTTGAAATATAGCCCTTACCAAAATTGCCATTCCATTATAAGAGTAATTTTTTTTTAATTTTTTTTCAATTTCATCTGAAACACCTGTCGCTTCATCTCTACCATTTTTAAAACAGTTTAACTTAACCAAGTCTCCCTCTTCCATAGTAGCAGTTAAATTTTTTCCAACTCTATTTTGATTATTTGCTATTAAGCTTGAAGCTACAGATAAAATATTTTGTGATGATCTATAATTTTTCTCAAGCCTGATTACTTTGGTGTTTTCATAAATTTGATCAAATTCTAAAAAATTTTTAATTTCCGCACCACGCCAGCTGTAGATTGATTGATCATCATCTCCCACACAACATAGATTTTTATTTTTTTCAGCTAATAAATTCAGCCATCTACTTTGTATGTAATTAGTATCTTGGTATTCATCTACCAAGATATATTTAAAATTTCTTGAATATATTTCTCTAATATCATCATGTCTTTCTAAAATTTTTACAGTGTGTAATATTAAATCTCCAAAATCACATACGTTTAGATCAGTAAGTTTTTGTTGATAAATTTTATAAACAGGTAGTATTGTTTTTTCATAGATATCTTTATGATTAATAGTTACTTCATTTGGGTACTGCCCTTTATTTTTCCACCTATCTATGATGGTTAGTACATATCTTGGGGCAAGTTGCTTAACATCTATATTTTCTGCCTTACATATATTTTTAATTAATCTTATTTGGTCATCCGTATCTATAATTGTAAAATTTGAATTCAAATTTACAGCAGATGCATGTTTTCTTAATAGTTTTGCACATATAGAGTGGAAGGTGCCTAACCATGATAATCCAGTGGCAGAAGCACCAAGAATTTTACTAACCCTATTTTGCATTTCTTTTGCAGCCTTATTGGTAAAAGTTACAGATAGAATTTGGTTAGGAAATGCTTTTTTCTCAGCAATAATGTGTGCAATTCTACTTGTTAAAACCTTGGTTTTTCCAGAACCAGCGCCAGCAACGATTAATAATGGGCCCTCTAAATGAGTTACAGCCTCTTTTTGGGCTTCATTCAGGTTTTTTAGATAATCAGAGTTTACCATTTAAATTATTTAATTATAAGCTTTTATCAATGTATAAAAAAAATTTTTTAATAAAAAAAATTAATAGGTCAATAATATCAATAACTGAAAAAATAGAAAGTTTTTTTAGTAATTTAAAAAATATTTCTATTAGGTCAATAATATCAATAACTGAAAAAATAGAAAGTTTTTTTAGTAATTTAAAAAATCTTATAAATCTCAAAAATTTAAAAAATCTTAAAAATTTAAAAAAAATTAGTAAAACAGCTGATAAAAAATTTTTTATAGGTGCTGCATCATTTATAGTTTTACTTTTGAGCTATTTTTTGATCCCATCATTTTATAATAAAGATTTGGTCAAAATTAAATTAGAAAATCAAATACTAAAAAAATACAATTTAGATGTTAAATTCAAAAAACCTCTAAAATATAGTTTATTTCCGAAGCCACATTTTTACTCAAAAGATGTAATTCTTTCTTTCAAAGAAGATAGCCTAGCCAAGTCTGATTTTGTAAAAATTTATATATTTAAAAAAAACTTTTTTTCTTTAAAAAACTTAAAGATTAAAGACTTAAATTTTAAACAAACAAAGTTTAATGTAAAATATACTAATTTTAGTTTTTTTAAAAATTTGTTAAACTCCAATAAAAGTGAGCATGCTATAAGTTTTGTTAAGAGTAAATTTTTTTATAAAGATGAAATTGATAATTTAATATTTTATGTTGATATAAAAAATCTTAATTTTTTATATAATGAAGATCTTGCTCAAGAATTAAACGTTGTATTTAAAATTTTTAATATACCATTTAAGTTAAATGTTATTAATAATCTTGAAGATAAAAAAACACTTACTAATTTAGAATCTCATAATCTAAGATTAAATATTAATAATAATTTTGATCATGATAATAAAAATACGAGCAGTCTATTAGAGGTTAAAATTATCAATCAATCAGCAAAAATAAATTATATAATAGATAACAATTCTATAATTTTTAATGGAGATAAATTAAACATCTCAGGTAATATTGACTTAAAACCTTTTTATTTAACTTCCCATTTAAAGTTGGAACAAATAGATTTTATAAAAATTTTTAAAAATAATTCAATTTTATTGAATCTATTAAATTCAGAAATATTGAATCATCAAAATTTAAATGTGAATTTCAATATATCTTCAAATAGCATTAAAGGAATAAATTATCTTAAAGATATTAAACTAAAAACCTATTTTGAAGAAGGAAATATCTTGGTAACAGACTCAACTTTAAACTGGAAAAACTCTGTTATGATAAATATAGAAGATACTCAGTTTATTAATCAAAATAATAAAATAATTATAGTAGGTGCAATCAGGTTTAATTTTAATGATTTAAATAATTTTTATAAACATCATCAAGTTAAAAAAATTTATAGGAAAAAAATTGAAGAAATTAGATTAGATTTCGTTTTGGATATTAATGAAAAAAAATTTGAAATAGATAATCTAAAAATTGATGGAATCTCAAGTAAAACTGTAGATAATTTTCTAGATGACCTTAATTCAAAAAAAAAAGATATATTTAATAAGATTATTTTTAAAAATTTAATTAAAGAATTTTTTACAAAACTTTAAGTCGGAGAGATCATTTTTTTTGGATTTACAATTTTATTATAATCTTTTTCATTGACCAGTTTTGTCTTTAGAGTTTCAGTTTTTAAAGTGGTACCATTTTTTAAAGCAGCTTTTGCAATTTTAGCTGCATTATCGTACCCAATCTGTGGGGCCAGCGCCGTAACAAGCATTAATGAATTATCTAAATATTCTTGAATTTTTTTCTTATCTGCCTTTATGTCTTTCACGCAATATAGAGCAAAATTTTTTGTACTATCCGCAATAAGATCAATGGATTGAAGAATGTTATGAGCAATCATTGGTTTAAAAACATTAAGCTCGAAATGACCATGAGACCCAGCCAATGTAATTCCAGAGTGATTGCCAATAACCTGTGAACAAACCATTGTTACAGCCTCACATTGAGTTGGATTTACTTTTCCAGGCATGATGGAGGATCCAGGTTCATTTTCTGGTAAAATTAACTCTCCATACCCAGCTCTTGGACCTGAACCTAAAAATCTTATATCATTTGAAATTTTCATTAAAGAAACCGCACATGTGTTAAGTGAACCTGAAAAATTAACAATTGCATCGTGGGCTGCAAGTTCTGCAAATTTATTTTCTGCTGGTTTAAAAGGGATTTTTGTAAATTTTTTAATTTCATTTACAATTTTTTTATCAAAGTTTTTTCCTGAATTAATACCAGTTCCAACAGCAGTACCACCTTGAGCTAAATAAAATATTTCTTTTAAAGCTAATTCAATTCTTTCAATCGATTTTTTGAGCTGAGCATGGTAACCAGAAAACTCCTGACCCAAGGAAAGGGGGGTTGCATCTTGTAAATGAGTTCTTCCAACCTTGATAATTTTTTTAAACTGAATAGATTTATTTTTTAATTCTTTTTCTAAAATTTTTAAATTTGGTAATAGTTTTTTTAAAGTTTCAGTTGCAATAGAAATATGCATTGCTGTTGGAAAAACATCGTTAGTAGATTGTGATTTATTTACATGATCATTGGGATGAACAGGTTTTTTAGTTCCTTTTTTTCCTTTTAATATTTCTATGGCACGATTAGCTATTACTTCGTTAACATTCATATTAGTTTGAGTACCTGAGCCCGTTTGCCAAACTTTAAGAGGAAAGTTATCATCAAACTTACCTTTAATGATTTCATCAGAAGCCTTAATTATTGCTTTTGCAATTTTGCTTTCAATTAATCTATCCTTTGAATGAACAATTGCAGCTGATCTTTTAATAATTGCAATAGATTTAATAATCGAAATATTTACTAAAATTTTTCCAATATTGAAAAATTTATTTGATCTTTGTGTGGATGCGCCCCAATATTTATCACCTGGAACATTAACAAATCCTATACTGTCAAATTCTTTTCTTAATTTCATTGATTAATAAGTAATTAATAAATTATTATAAACATACATTAATTTTACAAAACTTACAGGAGCAATATGTCAAATTTTAGAAAGGTTGAAGTTTTCATGAAAACTTTTGGACAAGAGGTTAAAGCGAACCCTTCATTTAGCACTGAAAAAATCAATAAACTTAGAATTGAATTAATTAAAGAAGAACTTGAAGAGCTCGTAGAGGCAATGAAAAACAAAAATTTATTGGAGGTAGCAGATGCGCTTACAGATATTTTGTATGTTACTTACGGTGCAGGACATGCACTTGGTGTTGATTTAGACAAGTGTTTTGATGAAGTTCAAAACTCTAATATGAGTAAATTAGATGAAAATGGAAAACCCATTTACAATGAAACAGGGAAGGTAATGAAGGGACCAAATTATTTTAAGCCAGATCTTTCAAAATTTGTGTCTTAGATTTCTAATTTAAGATCTATAGCATGAACGCTATGAGTAATGCTTCCAACAGAAATTCTATTTACTCCAGTTCTAGATACTGCTTTAACTGTTTTTAAATTAATATTACCTGAAGCTTCTGTTTCATAATATTTTTTTGCAATCTTAACACCTGCTTTTAAATTTTTATAAGACATATTGTCAAATAAGACAGTGTTAAATTTAAGACCCATAATAGTTTTAAGTTGTTTTAAATTATCAACCTCAACTGTAATTTTTCTTCCTTTTTTATTCTTAATGGCCAAGGAAACTAAACTTCTTATATTTGAAGAAGCAATATGATTATCTTTAATTAAATATTCATCACTTAAATTAAATCTATGATTGGTGCCTCCACCTAATTTAACAGCATATTTTTGAATAATTCTTAGATTAGGAATTGTTTTACGTGTGCAACAAATTTTACATTTTTTACTAACTAATTTAACAAATTGGTTTGTTTTGGTCGCAATACCTGAAATATGAGATAAAAAATTTAAAGCAACTCTTTCTGCTATAAGTATGTTTTTAGCTTTGCCTTCAATCGTTGCAATCAGAGAACCTTTTTTAACTTGAGAGCCATCTTTTTTTTTATTAATAAATTTAATTTTACTATCAACTAACGTAAACGCATGTTTTGCAAATAGCAAACCTCCTATTATGGCATTTTGATTTGATAAAAGTTTAACTTTTATAACTTTATTATCTTTGACTAAACTAGAAGTTATATCTCCAGAAGGGTAGAGATCTTCATTTAGAGCTAGCTTAACAATATTCTTTATAAAATTTTTACTAAGTTGAATTTTAGACACTAGAGTTATCTACCTATTGCAGCCATTCTTTCAACAGGAACTCTCGCTTTTTCAATTGTTTCTTTATCCATAATTATCTCACCAGTTTCATTTTCTAAACAATCTAAAATTTTTGGTAAGGTAATTTTTTTCATATGAGGACAAAGGTTACAGGGTCTAATAAATTCTACGTTAGGATTTTCGACTTGAATATTATCACTCATTGAGCATTCAGTAACCATCATAACTTTCTTAGGTTGATTATTTTTTACGTAATCAATCATACCACCAGTTGAACCAGCAAAGTCACTTGCTTTAATTACTTCAGGCGGACATTCAGGGTGTGCTATAATTTTTATTCCTGGGTTTCTTTCTCTAATATCGTTAATTTCTTTTTCATTAAACTGGTCATGCACCATGCATATTCCTTTCCAGGCAATAATTTCAACATCTGTTTGAGAAGCAACATATTTTGCTAAGTAATCATCTGGCAGAAAGATAACTTTTTTAACACCAAGAGACTCTATAATTTTTACTGCATTTGCTGAAGTACAACAAATATCTGTTTCTGCCTTAACCTCTGCAGAAGTATTAATATATGAAACAACTGGTACACCTGGATATTTTTCTTTTAATAACCTTACATCTTTACCTGTCACTGATGATGATAACGAACAACCAGCATCCATATCTGGAAGTAGGACTTTTTTTTCTGGACTCATCAACTTTGAAGTTTCTGCCATGAAGTGAACCCCAGCCATGACTATTATGTCTGCTTTAGTTTTAGCCGCTTCTATTGCAAGAGCCAAAGAGTCAGCAGCAACATCTGCTATACCATGATAAATCTCAGGAGTTTGATAATTGTGGGCAAGAATAATTGCATTCTTCTCTTTTTTTAATTGATTGATTCTATGAATATAAGGAGCATGTATAGACCATTCAATTTCAGGCATAACTTTAGAAATTTTTTGATATATTGGGTCTGTTGCTTTTTGAACTTCTCGTGTAAATTCCATAATAAAAGTTATCAATTTGAAACATAATTGTCATTAATTTATTATGAGACATATTGCGGTCGTGCTGAAATTGGTAGACAGGCACGGTTGAGGGCTGTGTGGACCTAGTCCATGAGAGTTCGAGTCTCTCCGACCGCACCAAATTTGTACAATTATGTCTTAATCCAATTAGGTTTTTCAATCTTAATTAATGCACCTTTTGTAATAAAATCAAATTTTTCATCAAAATTTTCATCTAAATATTTGATTAAACCAAATGGATAATCTTTTCCGATCAACACTTTTCCTATTTCATTTTCATTGTAATAAATACTTTCACCTTCCAATAATTTACCTTTAATTATTTTTATTGGGAGTAATCTTTTTGAAAGTTTATTTTTAAGTTTAATTCTAGCTGTATTTTCTTGCCCAACATAGCAGCCTTTTTTAAAATCTATTCCATTTAATTCTTCATAGTTACATTCAATTCCAAATAATTTATTTTGTAATTTATTTAAATCTTTTGGAACTATTCCAAGTTTATGACTAAATGAATAATAATTTTTTAAATCAGAGTCCTGCAAATCTAGTTTCTTTAATGATAAATAGAGTTTTTCTAAATTAATAATTAATCTTGCACCTAAGATTTTACTTCGCGGATCTAAAAAAATTGGATCCTCTCTATATTTAAGAGTAAATCCGGAAATATCTTTAGCATTATCAAAAGTTAAGAATTTTTCATGACTAAATGCAGCAACCACAAATTCATTACTTAGGTTCAAAATTTCAACCTTTGATCTTAATTTATAAACACTTAGTTGTTTGAACAACCCATCTGCTTGAGATTTTTCACAATCAATAAGATAACCTGATTTATGTTTGATTATTATAAGCTCATACAAAAATTTACCCTGTGGAGACAATAGTGATGTAAAGCAACTAGAACTATCACTGACTTTATTAATATCGTTACTAATCAGATTTTGCAGGAAACCCTTAACATCTTCACCGTTTAGGTAAAGGATTGCTCTATCATCTAAAATATACACATTCTTAATATTCATATTTGATTGATCATCATTTTTAATATAATTACTTTTTTCATAAATGTTAGATCTTATAATTAAAAATGGAAAATGTTATATTGAAGGTGAATTAAAAGACGTAGATATTGCGATTAACAATGGTAAAATTCATCAGATTGGTCAAATTTTTGAAGAAGCTAAAGAAATACTAAATGCCAAGGGCCAAACTGTTTTACCAGGATGCATAGATACCCAAACTCATTTTAGGGAACCAGGTTCAACAGACACTGAAGACCTTCATTCTGGGAGTAGAGCTGCAATTGCTGGGGGAATTACCAGTGTATTTGAAATGCCTAACACCAATCCACCCACAGCAAATAAAATAGAGTTTCAAAAAAAAATGGATCTTGCAAAAAATAGAATGTATTGCAATTACGCCTTTTATTTTGGTGCAACACCCGATAATGCAAATGAGTTAGCAGATTTAAAAGATTTAGAAGGGTGTTGTGGTATTAAACTTTTTGCAGGTTCTTCAACAGGAGATTTATTAGTTCAGCACGAAAAGGATATAGAAAAAGTATTTCAAAGTAGTTCTAAAGTTGTGGCAGTACACTCTGAAGATGAGGAAATTTTAAATATTAACAAAAAATTAATTAAAAAAGGTGATGTTCACTCACATCCAATTTGGAGAAGTGCCGAATGTGCAATATCATCCACAAGACGAATTGTTAAAATTGCTGAGAGATATAAAAAAAAAGCGCATATTCTTCATGTTACCACTAAAGAAGAAATTGATTTTTTATCACAACACAAAGGCAACATTACATTTGAGATTACTCCACAACATTTAACTATATATGCCCCAGATTGTTATGATAAACTTGGAACTTATGTTCAGATGAATCCCCCTTTAAGAGACAAATCTCATTACGATAGGTTGTGGTATGGGGTTAAGAATAATTTTAATGACACTATAGGGTCGGATCACGCACCACACTTAAAAGAAAACAAAGAAAAAAATTATCCAAATTCACCATCTGGAATGCCTGGAGTTCAGACGCTTTTACCAGTTATGTTGAACCACGTTAATAATGGAAAATTGAGCCTTGAACAATTGATGAATTGTATATGTGAAAATCCAGTAAAAATTTTTGGAATTAAAAATAAAGGTTTTATTAAAGAAGGATTTGATGCTGATTTTACAATTGTAGACATGAATAAAAAAATTGTAATAGAAAATAGAAATATTGAAAGTAAATGTGGATGGTCACCCTTTGATGGGTTTGAGTTTAAAGGAACGCCTGTATCTACAATTGTAGCTGGTGAAATTAAGATGAAAGATGGTAAAATTTTGGGAAATCCTGAAGGTAAGCCCATAAAGTTTTAAAAAGTTTTTACTGTAAAGCTATTTACAAGAACAACACCAATAACAATTAAAAATAGCCCTAATACGCTCTGCCAAGATAATGATTGTTTAAAAAAAAAATATCCTAAAATTGCAATTGTAAATATCCCAAGGCCACTCCACGTGGCATAAACAATAGCAATTGGAAGCTTATCAACTACAAAAGTTATAAGATAAAACGATAACAAGTATAAAAACCCAAGAACAGCAGTTGGAATCACTTTTGTAAAATTTTGTGAAGCTGGTAACAGCATTGTGCCACCTACCTCACAAAAAATTGCTCCTATTAAAAATAGATATGTTTTCATTTGATAAAAAAGTTGTAAATTTTAGTTATGTAGTAATCAATATTATTTACAAAATTAATTTTTTCTTTTTTTAAAAAATAAATTAGATAGTTATGAGATTGCATTCTTCTCTTCCACCAATTGTTACTTAAATATGTGTGTTTTGAAGTGGCACTTTCTGTGTGTTGTCGGTAGTATGTAAGGTGACCATTAATTTTACTAATTTTGTTCATTTTATATTTTGAATACAAGCATATTCTAAAATCTAACCATACTTCTGGATATTCCCTAATACAAAGAGTTTTGTACATATATTCAAACAACTTTCTTCTCATGCTAATACAGCTAGTGGGGTGATTATAGGGCCATTGATTGAAAAACTTTTTCTTATTTTTTTTTATTTTAAATATTTTTTTATTGTTCTTAATTAGTGGATAATCAAATAAAATTTCAGTCTCTTTATTTTTTTTGAAATAATTTACAACTTTCTCAATTTTTTTTTTGTGAAAATAATCATCACTATCTAGAAGGCAAATAATCTCTCCTTTGCTTAATTTATAAGCTTCCCAAAAAGCCTTCATTTGATTGTAGGAACTTATAGTAGTTTTTTTTTTATTTTTTATAATCTTTATCTTATTATATCTTTTAATTTTTTTGATTGAATCATCTTTTGAACTGTCATCAAAAAAAATTATTTCTATTTTCTTATATTTTTGTTTTTTAAGGGAATTAATACAATCTGCTATGAATTTAGCATTATTGTAATTTGCAATTAATATAGATACTAAAGGATTTTTCAAAATTAATATTGTTTGAATATTTTTATTTAATTACCTTATTATAAATAAATTCTTTTTTAATTTCTTCTAAAATCAATGGATCATCGATAGTTGCAGGTATTTTATATTCCTCTCTATCAGCAATTTTTCTTAGAGTTCCTCTTAAAATCTTTCCAGACCTAGTTTTTGGTAATCTTTTAACAACAATTACAACTTTAAATGCAGCAACAGGCCCAATGGTATCTCTAACCATCTTTATACATTCTTTTGAGATTGTTTCATGATTCTTATCTACGCCAGATTTAAGAACTACACAGCCAATTGGTAATTGTCCTTTCAGTTTATCAGCCACTCCTAAAACGGCACATTCAGCAACTGATTGGTGGTCTGATAAAACTTCTTCTATAGCGCCTGTTGATAGCCTGTGTCCTGCAACATTAATAATATCATCTGTCCTAGACATAATCCAAATATATCCATCCTCATCTATATGACCTGCATCATATGTTTCATAGTATCCCTTATAATTAGTCATGTAGTTTTCTTTATATCTTTTATCTGCATTCCATAATGTTGGAAAAGTTCCTGGGGGTAGAGGAAGTTTAACGACTATATCTCCCATTTCATTAGGCTTTGCTAAAGTTTGATCAGATTTCATGATTCGAACATCATAACCAGGTACAGCTTTAAAAGCTGAGCCATATTTTGTTTTCATCATTTCAATTCCCGTACAATTAGAGCTAATAGCCCAGCTCGTTTCTGTTTGCCACCAATGATCAATAACAGGAACTTTTAATAAGTTTTCAGCCCACTTGATAGTATCTGGATCTGCTCTTTCTCCAGCTAAAAATAGTGACTCAAATTTACTTAAATCATATTTAGAGAAAAATTTACCCTCAGGGTCCTCTTTTTTTATTGCCCTAAAAGCAGTTGGCGCAGTAAAAAGAGATTTTACTTTATAGTCTGAAATTATTTTCCAAAATGCTCCTGCATCAGGAGTACCGACGGGCTTTCCTTCAAATAAAATGGTAGTACATCCTTTAAATAAAGGAGCATAAACAATATATGAATGTCCAACAATCCAACCAATGTCACTCGCAGACCACCAAACATCATCAGTATCAATATTGTAGATATTTTTCATAGTCCATTTTAGAGCAACTATGTGACCACCAATATCTCTAACGATACCTTTTGGTACACCGGTAGTTCCTGAGGTGTATAAAATATAAGCTAAATCATTTGAATTCATTTCAACACAATCTACTTCTTCTGCATTTGAAAGAGCCTCATTCCAACTAATTTCTTTTGGAGCATTTAGCTTAACTGTATTGTCTATTCTTTGAAATAAGATCATCTTATCTATTTTATGAGAAGCCATTTTAATTGCTGCATCGACTAACGGTTTATACTCAACAGTTTTCCCAGGTTCAAAACCACATGAAGCAGTTACTATTATTTTTGCTTTACTGTCATCAATTCTACTAGCCAACTCATTTGAGGCAAAGCCTCCAAACACAACAGAATGAATTGCACCAATTCTTCCACACGCTAACATCGCAATTACTGACTCAGGTATCATGGGCATATAGATTATTACCCTGTCACCTTTGTTTACTCCTTGGTTTCTAAGAGCTCCAGCAAATTTAGAAACTTTTTCTTTTAATTCTTTGTAGGTGAATTTTTTTTTATTTCCTGTTATTGGGCTATCATAAATTAAAGCAAGCTTATCACCACGTCCTTGATCAATATGAATATCTAAAGCATTGTAACAAGTGTTAGTAACTCCATCCTCAAACCATTTATAGAAGGGAGGATTAGATTTATTTAAAATTTTAGTTGGTTTTTTAAACCAAAAAATATCTTTCGAAGCTTCTTCCCAAAATTTTTCAGGTTCTTTTATTGATTGATCATAAATTTTTTGAAACTTCTCTGACATGGTAATTTGATTCGTATTCTCTTAAAATGTTGGTTTTTAAAGTATAAATTGTATTTAATTTCAAAATATAAGCAAAATCAATGTTTATTAGCTGTAATTATCTCTTCATTAATCTACTTTTATTTGGTATTTAACCACAATCTTAGTGCAACGTAAGTTGTACTTAGTTTATATAAACTAATAATAAAAACTAACTAAAGAGGGAGTTTTTTATGAAAAAACTTAAATTGTTTGCTCTTGCAGCTGTAGCCCTAATGGGTCTTTCAGGTGCAGCAAACGCAGAAACTGCCATGTTAGCTCAAGATGATTTCGT
>Ga0307986_10000315_pt1 | contig 35966 bp, 25 predicted proteins | sample EllFjometageno82_FD_203170 | JGI IMG/M metagenome (GOLD analysis project Ga0307986, IMG submission 203170) | Marine microbial communities from Ellis Fjord, Antarctic Ocean - #82 | ecosystem: Environmental > Aquatic > Marine > Unclassified | place: Southern Ocean | collected 2014-10-09 | reverse complement strand
GATTACATTGAAATGTTTTATAACAGCAAACGACGGCACAGTTCCAATAATCAGCTGTCGCCTGTAAAGTATGAAGAGCGTTATCAACAGAGGCTGCTAAGTGTCTAGAGAATTGATAGCGATTCAATTTACGGGATCGCGGATGAAAAAATTATGGGCCAACAAAATGATCGCCATCACGGCCCTCATGACCGTCATACTTGTACCCATCTTAGTTCTTCTTTGGTGGTATATGTCCACGCTATAAGAAGTGAGGGGCCTTGCTCCTAAAGCAACCTATAGTCAGGCGAGATAATTTGCATTTGATGATCCATTCCTTCCATGTAAAAAGATGGGGGCTCGGCGTCATCGCCAAATGAAAAGTAAAAACTACCCTTAATGAGCTCACCACTGGCATCGAGCACTGCCCACTCGACCTTGTAGTAGTTGGCTGCCGCCAGTACCGGAAGCGGCTGACTGTAGTACATGCCTGCAGCTGGGCTATATCGAAAATCGATTAGGACTTCGCCTTGCTGCGTTTCTTTTAGCGCCAGCTTCACAAGCCGCACCTCAGACTCGAAATTCAGCATGATTGATGCAGGAGCCTTAGCAACCACTTCATTATCTGCCGGCATGGTAGAGAGCTGAAGCCCGCCTTGGTGAGACATGCCAGGCATAGCATGTTGCCCCAGCACCACTGAGCTGCTCAAAAAAGAAAACAGAAGACCCAAAGATAACAATAGGCCCGATAGTGGTTTCCGAGATTGGCTTGCTACAGTGTGACCCTTCGCTCTATGTACTACACCCACATCAATCTCCTAGCTCTTAATCGTAAAAAAACCAGAGGAAGTAGCCCCTCCCCTGGTTCAGCATATTATGCTTACTATTTATGGCTCTAGGATTGTTGCTAGAGCATCGCTACCTAGTTAGCTGTAACAAAGCTACCGGGTAACATTAACCGTGAGGTATTGATCTTGATACAGCCCACCATCATCTGCGCGCCCCCAGAGCAGATAAGTTCCTGGCTCATCGAATGTGACAGACACTTCATGGATTCCGTCCTCAGGCTGCTCTGGCGGTATCCACATCCAACTCCACGGTGAGTTAGCCGTTGGACGGGTATCTTCCCAAGGCTTAATCTGCGGCGGATCGAAATGCACCACGTTCTGCGCCGCTGTTACGGATTCCGGTGCTCGGTAAACGTTCCAGGACAAATACAAACCATTATTTTTAGCCACAGTTGGCTTCTGAGGAACCGTCATCATCAACCTATCACGAACCATTTTGTCCGATAGGAGAGCGCCTGCTGGGCCTGCGAACCTTCTGACGCGCCCGACGGGGTCGAAGGGCTTGGGAACGCCATCATCGCTTACCCGTGTCTGGAAAGTCAGCGACTGACCGACACCAACAGTTCGAATTCCGTCTCCGATTAGCTCCGAAACTGGCGGTATATTTGCCCTGGTTTCCGGATCGGATGTGCCTGCTCCCAAACTACCTGTTTCAGACATAATAGTTACATTGTTTATTTTGTAGTCGTCCCGAAGAGTGCCATAGGCAGTTCGAGTCACACCGTTCGGTGAAGTTACTTCCCAAGCCAACTCATCGTCAGCTGCGAAGTTTGCCGGTATGACCACATCAAAGGTAAAGCGATTACGGCGCGGAAGAAAATGAGTAGGCTGACCACGATCTGGGTTTCCTGTTGTGAAGCGATTATTTTCGCCTATCGGAACATCCAGCTCCTCTTCCCAATTGTGGTTAAAGTAGCCGTAGGTAAAGGTAATAGTGCCGTCATCATTTTCTTGCCAACCCTCATAGGCAACTTCAGTGTGTTGACCACTGTTATAGCTATGCTTGGTATATTCATAATCTTGCTCTGCCATTGCCATTGTAGACACGAGCGCTAGGCTGCTAGCGAAGAGCATGAGAACCGGCTTTAGTAAAATTTTAGACTGTAATTTCATATCTAGATTCCTCCCTTTCAGGAAGACCTCCATCTGTAAATGTTTCTCTGTCGGTAGTTGGCGAAGTCCGTCTCCAAACTTCGCCTCGCAACTAGCTGAAGTGCGCCGGCCATTTTAAGAATGCACTTTGCATCCGTTAATGCCGGGGACAACCAGCAGTTAGTCATTGCCGCCTGAAGAATCTGCAATCGGCCATACCAGAGGCGCTAGACACAGTGGGCAACCGATCACGTGGTCGTTAGGACCAAGATTAAGGACGTTGCGCCGCTTCTCCATCTCTTCCATAAACTGCTCATCGGTCATGCTTACCCTGCTTCCTAGGTCGATGAACATATTTGTTACCGAACGGTTACCGGAACCCTGCCAGTTACGCGCATCTGGCACATTGGCATTGTCAGACGTATTGTCGAAATAACCGGTAATGTGAAGAATGGTGCCCTTGGGCAACAGTGGTGTGTAGTTATCAGCAAAAGGATAGCCTCGCACCCAGTTGTGGTCGTAGCCCACACAGGATAGCGTCTCGACCGCGTAACCCCAGATAGCTTCAAGACACATACGCTCACCAGGAGCATGCAAATGCGGCTCGAAGGTGATGACCTTAGTGTTTTCAGTCAGCACTGAATAGGCGTGTAACTCCTGATCTTTGCCGTCACCTTCGACACTGATATCAACGCCATTTCCGACAATACTGATTCCAGTTTTATATTTCGGCTCATAACCTTTCGGGTGAAAAGTGAAGCCTAGTTGCAGATGACCAATGGTATCTATTCCGTTGGAGTGCATGTGCACCGAATCGGTAACGAAGGCGGAACCGGCTTTTAATAAGGGGCCTGCGTCCGGATCGAATACATCGCCATTACGGCCCACTTCGTGTACCGGCCAGTTGACAGCTTCACCTGGAACCACAGTACCGTCCTCGTCCAATACCTCGGTACGCCAGATCATGTGGTGAAAAATGAACAGGCCACCCACGGTTTCGTTAGCGTCAGAACCAGCAGCACCCACGTCGTTCACTTCCACGACTTCTACCGACTTCACATAGCGGTCTTCGGTTAGGCCAGTTGGAACAATAGGAAGCTCACCCCACCAGTCCGGTCGGCCACCGGCCATGAAGAAATCCTCCAGATCCACAATCAGGTCAGGCTGACCCAATCCCCATTTAATGCTGTCATCGAAAACTAGGGGTTCAGGGGCATCGGCTGTATTTCCCTTGGGCGTACCACTTCGGGCCCAGGTGGAAATGGCGGCAATTTCAGCATCATTGAGAGATGGGTCATTCTTGAAGTGTTGAATGCCTATATCTTTCTCTGCATACCAAGGCGGCATAGCGCCAGCGCGGTCACGCAGACCCGTCTTGTACTCAATAAGCCCCGCATACGGTGCAACTTGGTCATACTCGACCAGAGGCATAGGTGCTACACCACCGGGACGATGGCAGCTCTGGCAGCTACGCTGCAGAATCGGCTCGATATCTTTGTGGAATGTGATTTCCTGAGCCAGAGTCGCTGACGGAAGTATCATTCCAAGTAAAGTCAGCAGCAGGCCTTTGTTCATGATTGACGAAACTCGCATGTCTATCCCCTCATTTGATGTGGAACTTATGCCGATTTTGATCAATCGAAGTAAATCCCAGGATGTTTTTCTATCTCAGCCGAGTCTAATCATTTTGATAGCTAGGTTCTTTCTAATATCGAATAAATAGCAGTGGATACGCCTCTATCCACCGAAACATTGATATAGGACAAGCATTCAATCGCCTGACTTTCAGGCTCCCAAAAAAGCCTGGGCTGCTTGGTGCCACTGAGATACTCACAAAGAAAGAGAGAACTATAGAAGCGAGATGTCGAAGAGGAGCGAATGGATGAATTAGCAGGCCAGAATGAGCTGACAACTTGGCGCTGCCTGATTGGCCGTAGATGCTGCTTGCTAGTTTTGCTGAACCCAACCACTGATTAGCTGGAAATAGACGAAATCGCTTCCCACAGAATCGACGCGGCGTATGTCGCCATCTTCTGGCTTGTCGTATTCCTCTAGACCTTCCAAAGCGAGCACAGTTTGCATCATTGGTTTGCGATGATGCTCTTTTGGTAGCTTATCGAGGTGTAGCTCTTGAGCCGTCCAAACCATTCCATCTCGTTCGACTGGAGAGGCCTTGTCAAATTCGGCTGAAAGGAATACTGCGGCGGTACCTGCCATTTTCTTGTATGTGGGGGCGTGCATGAAAAGCCTCGTACGTTCTCGCTTGTGAGTTCGTACAAAGATAGTGCTTCCCTACAAATTATCTTTGTTCCACATCAAGACCAAAGCTGTCACACGCAAATGGGTCACCAGACTATTTAGGAAGGCAGGGCTAGCTCGAGATCGCGCTCCGAATCTCGATAGTCTAAATAGAGGAAGGTAGTCATAATGACTGTCGCCAACATCGAGGTCACAATCAGTATGAGAATGAAGTCCTCCCACCCTCCTTCTTTGTTCGCTACTGCTCCACCAATGAAATCAAACATCATTGCGCCAAAGTAGGCGAATGCATCAATCAAGCCGACAAGTAAACCACAGTGCTTGCCACCAAAGCCGATCGAAAAGACGCTCATTGGAATGTAGTACGCAGGAGAGATCGCGAAGCCAAAAAGAAATATTAGAACGACTGTAAGCGCCAACTCTAACCCGGAGCCGAAATCGTAGACACCGAGAAGCCTCAAACTCAGGAGGCATAGAACGGCGACAATCAAATTAGCACCCATCGTATAAACAATATTCTTTTTAGAAAGTTTATCGTAGATGAAACCGCCACTGAAAACCGCAACGAGGCATCCCAGTGGAAACGCCGAAGACGCCATACCAGCTTGAGCCGGCGGCAAGGAAAATGTCTCACTCAGATAGATGGGTAAAAATACCTGGAATTCGAAAAGCACTGCCAGTGAGGAAACACCAAGGCTGATTAACCAGAACCTAGGATTGCTTATGAAAATGCGGATAGCGGCACGTGTCTCGGTTTTACTCAGCGGGTGATCTTTTGACCAATTAGAGATGGAATCGGCTGGGTCTTCGGCATCTGCGTCCAATTTTTCTGAGCCCTGCCAAGCGCTCTTCAAGTACCGAGGCAAAATGATAGCACTCACAAGCGCTAGCGCCCCCGCCATATAGAACAGGCCTCGCCAGGACATTATGAGGAGCAAGCTGCTGACCAGCAGAGTGGTAGCAACCGAGCTTATTCGCGAGCTTGTTGCGATAAAGCCCCACACTCGCCCATGCTTAGCCTGAACGAAGCCAACACGAATTATGTTCGCCATCGATGGCCAACCGGCAGACTTGGCAAATACCGTGAGAAAATACAACGCAAAGAAAGCAATGTTGCTTGAAAGGGCGCCAAATATGAAGGTAGCGATGGCCGCGAGCGCGACTGCCCAGATAAATACTCTACTGCCGCCAAGCTTGTCAGCGAGAACGCCAGTTGTGAGCTTGCCAGTTAAATTACCAGCCGTACCCCAGCCCAGTATAGCGCCAAAAGTCGCCGTATTAAGGGTGAGCGTAGGATCAGCCAACATTGCAGGACCGGCGACACCGACGACCGTTCGGCAAAGCATTAGCATACCGTAGCCTAAGCACATGCTGATGACGATTCGCATTTCCCAACGGATATTCGACTTGCCTAGGCTGCTCATATTCTCTTTTTACTCTAATTCGGAGTAATTATCTCTTCCTCAAACTTCAGGCCTTCATTTTCAACAATGACCCTGACTACATGAACTGTCATCTCTTCAGAACCAAAGTTTTTGTAATACATAAACATATTTGTGTCATGGGGGGTATTAACACTTGATAGCGACCCGTTCTTGTATTGAGTGAATGAATGCTTGTGATACAAGTCAGTCGATCTCATCATTGACAGCTGATGAGTATGGCCACAAAAGACGTGCTCAATATTGTTCTCTCTTACAAAGTCGATCACGATTCGTGAATTAAAAAGAGGGTCTGAATCGGTATCGAGAATAGAATGGTGATTTAAAAGAATTATCTGATCGCAGCTTGCTTTACCAATTGCGTGGGAAACTGCTCTTAACATTTCTCTGTCAACAAGGCCGCTGTCTTCATAGAGCTCGCAGGAGTCGAGGCAAACCACCAACACAGACACACCATCAATGACGATGTTTCTGAGGAAGTTGATATCAGTAAAATGCTCCGTTATTCCATTGACATTGGCATCGAGAAAAATATTCTTCTTACTGCAGTTTTTACGATCTAGCGGTCGAACCACTTCTACGTCATCGATGTATTGACGAAAATATTCAGCGCTGCGCATATTACGCTTGTCATGATTCCCTGGGATAGAAATCATGTGCTGACATTCTATCGACTTAAGAAATTTTCCGGCCGCTTCAAACTCAATTTCGAGAGCATCAGTTGTACTATCACCAGTGTTGATTACAATATCAGCCGCGTAGCTGTTCAGCTTCTCCAACAGTAGTTCACTACTTCCTTGCCAGTGACGAGGGCCAAAATGCATATCTGAAATGTGTAGTAGATTCATTGCCGCCTCAAGCTCTTCTCTGTTTCTTACCGGCGAATTGTGCCCGATATGCTACGCATAGACCATTGTTCATTTAAGCTAGAACTAAAGAAAACACACAATGAGCGCGCAGCTACTCTCAAAAATTGTTAGGCCAAGGAAACAAATCAACCGGCGGCACGTCGAGGTTTACTTCATTACCACGCGCCATAACGAAAGTCGGCCGCATCAGCGCAGAAATATTTTCAAGTGGGTTTCCAGCAGTAGCAACAATGTCCGCGTCCTTCCCTGCTTCAATTGTTCCTGTAATGTCGGTCAAGTCCATAAGGTCGGCAGCGTTGATGGTCGCGGAAATAAGAATATCGCGCTCCGGCATTCCTGCCTCGTTCATCAGCACCATCTCATAGGCATTAGTACCGTGATCGTTCACGCCAGCATCTGTGCCGAAGGCAATCTTCACGCCTTTCTGATAGGCCATTCGTAGTGCATTCTTCATGATGGGACCTACTTCAAGAGCCTTCTGCCGAACCGCAGGAACAAAGAAGTCAGGCCGCTCAGTAGCGATTCGCTCGACCGTGTGACCTGCTATTAGGGTTGGAACCAAATAGGCGCCTGTTGCAACAAATAAGTCAGCCGTCTCCTCATCGAGATAGGAGCCATGCTCGATGGAATCTACCCCCGCTCGCAAAGCGGCTTCCAAACCAATTTTACCGTGCGCATGCGCCGCTACTTTTCGGCCCATAGCATGAGCAGCTTGTACCAGAGCGATCTGCTCTTCATCAGTAAATTGTTGCCCAGTGCCAGTAGCCGTCTGACTGAGTACGCCGCCGGTGGCTACATACTTTATGTGGTCGGCCCCGTATTTTATCTGTGTACGTACCGCTTTGCGGCATTCGGCCACACCATCGCAAACACCCGAGTGAGGATGCGGAAATACATCATCGCGATATCCACCACCATCTCCATGACCACCTGTTGGTGTTAGCCCCTGTCCGGCGGCCTTTATTCGTGGACCCATGACGATGCCCTGGTTAATTGCATCGCGCAAAGCAAAGATGGCATTACGATCAGCACCTACATTTCGGATGGTAGTAAATCCAGCACGCAATGTCCGCATGCCAAACTCGAGCCCCATTAGGGTGCTAAGTTGTGACGAACGAGTCACTCGAACCTCGCGGCCGTTAGGCTCCTGCTGACTCAGAATATGTGTATGAGAATCGATGAGGCCAGCCATCACAAACTGGTTGCTTAGATCGATCACCCTGGCATTGGCAGTACCACTCACCTGTCCAGGCGAGACATAACCATCGCGCACTTCGATAATCACATTGTTTCTAACAATAATACTCTGCTCAGTTTGGACTTCTTCGCGCGCATCCGCCAACAACGTACCCACATGAATAATTTTCCATTCATCGAATGCCTGCGCGTGTAAAGTTGTACTGAGAACCATTGAAACCAAAAATAGTGTATTTCTTAGCATGACAACCTCTTCTAAATTCAATTTATTCTACGGCGCATAATAACAAACAATACCGGATATCATCGGCTCAATTGTTTGCCAAGAATGCTCGCCATGTTAGTCAATTATTCTGGCCGCCACATTACATAACAATCAATCTGCAGAGCATGTCGTAGCATCTCTCGCAGAGGTGCTGCACGAGCAGCGAGACTGATATGCTCCTGCTCCTCATCTTCGTCGATCAACTCCTCGGGATTCTGAGCCTGCTCCGCGAGAGCCTTTTCGAGATTCACAATCGCCTCCGAAATAGCACCCCCACTAATAGAGCCCTCGGTCCTTCCACCCTGCCCCGCCATCGTTAAAACCTGCTCTGCAATTTGGCTCTGCATGATAAAAGGGGCTACCTTTTTGCTTTCGAATTTTATTAGCACAACCCTCTCCATCCATTACGTCCGACTTACCGAAGAATAGTCGCCTCAGAGGTCAATTCATAGCAGCGCACCAGGCCCAACACTGGTGCATATGGCACTCCATGTGTCTATTCCAACGCATCTCAAAACGAGAAGTTTAGTAGCATATTTTTGCTATTTCGATACGTTCCCACTCACACAGAATGTCCGTTCCTGAAAAATTGGAAAACTAATTACTATTGTGATATACACCTATTAGTCGCTTCATAGGAGGAGAAAGAATATAAAGCGCGTAGTTAAAAGCAATATCTTACGAAAATATAAGAAATCAATGGAGTAAGCAGTATGAATTCCCACTATCAAAATAAAAACTTTAGACGCAAGGCCCTCTATACCAGCATCGCCCTCGGCCTGCTAAGTACGCCGTTTTACGCATCAGCCCAACAAGATTCCAGCGTCGAAGAAGTCGTTGTTACCGGCTCCTTCATCCGGCGCAGCGAAGGCATCATCGCCGCTTCACCTATAACCTCGCTCACCGCTGATGATATTACCGATCAGGGCACACTAAACATGGCCCAGATCGTCCAGAACATGACGTTCAACAATGGCTCGGGTGTTACCAACTCGATTCAGGCCAGTGGCGCCTCGAGTAATAGTGCAGCCTTCAATCTTCGTGGCCTAGGCACACGGGCGACACTGCAACTGATCGATGGCAAACGTACCACCAACTCCAATGTGCAATGGCTGATGCCAAGCATTGCGATTCAGCGACTCGATATCGTGACCGACGGTGCCGCCGCACTATACGGCACCGATGCTGTGGCCGGCGTAGTCAACGTTCTACCCTACAAATCCTATGAAGGTCTGAAGATCGAGCATTTCAACGAGGAAGACTCGCGCGGAGATTTCAGGGATCAGACAACCTCTTTCTTATGGGGAAAAGCACTAGGCGAAGATGTCGACCTAGTAGTTGCAGGCTCCTTCCGGCATAACGGCACGCTGGAGTGGACCGATAGACGCAAGCTGGCTTTAGCAGGCTTAACAGATAACAATGGCGCCAACCCAACCAACTGGAATGTTCCGCAGCGCGACGATAGTGGTGCCCTGCTTGGAACAACCCAAAAAACCGCGGACCCTATCTGCGGCACAGACCCAGTCACCGATCCTTTGGTACAGGGTGGCAATAAGTTTGGAACCCTCGCATTTGGTTCGTGCTGGTTTCCTTTTGCTGATACCAGAGACTTTGTTGAGCAGAAGACACAGGAATCACTCTATTCCAATATAAGCTGGGAAGTGAATGAAGACCTAGCACTTAGTGGACAATTACTCTGGGGTAGATGGCAGGGTCACGGACGCCAGAATCAAGGCAATCCAGGCACTCGTTTTGCCGACCTGTCGAATGTGCCTGGCGAGATTCCAGGCAACCCTTTCCGAGCCATTAGCGGTGACGGTCGCGAGCTATTTGCTCAACCACGACTAGATGGCAATGGAGCGATTCTCTCCGATCCCTTTGGCAATCAGCAACCCTTACGCAATGGCGCGGGTGCGGTGGTATTAGCCTCTAACCAATTTGCTGACTTAGCGAACGATCCAAACGGCGGCGTACCCTTCAATGAAGACGTACCTTTTAGTGGTCAGTATTTACCCTTTGGATTGGCCAACACGCTGCCACAGGCATATGGCAGTGACGACATTAGTCGCAAAGAGAATGATGAACGCGACATGCGCCTATCATTTACTGCCGACTTCACTGTGCCTTTTATAGACGGATGGGAAGGAACTTCGACTTATTCCTATGGTGAGCACAATGTTGTCAGCGCACAAACGCAGCATTTCAGTTTCAGTGCCGTTGATAATGGCCTCAATTGCGATGTAGTTAACGATGCAAGCGCTTGCTTCAACCCGTTCGGCGCTGCTGATGGCTCCCCTTATCGCAATTCACAGGCTATTGCAGATGCAATCTATACGCGAGATCGTGTCGATAACAAAGACACTCTGCAGACCTTCGATGTCGTGATCAACGGCACGATCTCTCCGGGTGGGTTTGAACTACCCGGCGGAACTATTGGCGCTGCTTTTGGCTATCAACGCCGTGATGAGACCGACGAAAACGTGCCCACAATGCACCAGCAGCAAAATGATCGCTTGAATAGTATTGCAGCGTTTCCTACAAAGTTTAGTCGCGATAGTGATTCATTCTTTGCCGAGTTTTCGTTCCCAATACTTGCCAATCTTGAACTCAGCGCCTCTGTGCGCGATGAACAGTTCAGTAGTGGTCAGGGAGACGTCGTAAGTAAATTCGGCGTCACCTACAGCCCAGCCGATTGGGTTACTCTGCGAGCTACTCAGGGCGAGGCCTTTATTGTGCCAACCCTGAATCAGCTTAACGCGCCAGAAGGCTGTGGACTGAGTAACGTGGACGATCTGTTTACCTCTTTCTCGGGTTTCATCACATCTTGTAAATCGGGCAATGGAAACCTGACATCCGAGACTGCGGACAGCCTCTCGGTAGGTGTGGATTTGACGCCTATCGATGGCTTAGATATACATCTGACCTACAGTGAAACCGACTTTACAGACCGTATTGTCGATACCACTACGCAAGATATTATCAGAGCGGATTTTGCAAACTTTCAGACCGCTACTGGTTTTGCGCCTACTGATGCAAATCCTTTACCATCGGTTGCTCAGCTAGAGGCATGGGTTGCTAACCCAGCTCATGACTCGCGCATTCACCGTGACCCGCTTGACATTACTAGCCCTACTCGCATCGACCGTAGTGATACGAATGCATCGTCTATGCTGGTTCAGGCTTGGGATCTTCAGACGAGCTACAGCTTCGATCTAGATGCCATTGGCTTTGGCAGCTGGGGCGATTTTCGCGCTAGTCTGAATGCTACCTACACTGATACCTACGCTTGGCAGGAGGGTCCTGACAAGCCTGAGCGGGAAGCTAAAGGTCATCAGAACAACTCCTTCGGCGCCGTGCCGATCATTCCAGAGTGGCGTGCCAATTTCAGTTTGGGTTGGAGCCTAGGCAATCACAGCGTTAGTACTACGGTGCGTTATATCGATGAGGTGCAATTTGATGCTAACGAGTTTAGCTTTCAGCAATATTTACGCCCTGAGAACCTCTGGAGACATACCGACGTGATACGCGCATGGACACAGACTGACATGTTCTATACGTATAGCGACCTGGACGTCTATGGCGGCAACGCAACACTGAGCCTAGGTGCTCGTAACTTGTTCGATCGCGAAGCGCAGAAGACTGGCATGATCGCTGGTGTTGTCTCGCAGATTCAGAGCCCATTAGGACGCATGATCTACGCACGCGTTAACTACGAGTTCTAAAACGACGCAGATGTAGATTTCCGCAAGGAATAGAAAGCCCAGCGCCAAAAACGCTGGGCTTTTTTATTGTACTAAACTAAAGCGAGGCGACCTACTTCGCAGAAAAATTCAGCAAGACCACCCCCCGAATCAGCAGAAACTAACCGCTTGCAGAGGACCTTATCACTAATAATTACCTACACTAACTTACCATTATGCCCTACCATTGCGCCATGACATTGACGCTTAAAGACATAGAAGCAGCCGCTAGCCGAATCTCCTCGGCCACCATCAATACGCGCTTCGAAAAATCGCGGACTCTGTCTGCGATGGCTGGCACTGAGCTCTATCTGAAGTTCGAGAATCTTCAGTTCACCGCCTCCTTCAAGGACAGAGGAGCCCTGAATAAGCTCTTAATCCTTCAGCAACAGGGCGAGGTCAAGGGTGTAATTGCCATGTCTGCTGGGAATCACGCAAAAGCAGTGGCCTATCATTCGCAGCGCCTTGGCATACCTGCAACTATCGTTATGCCGATAAACACACCCAATGTAAAAGTAGAAGACACGAAAAGCTTTGGAGCACGCGTCATCCTGAATGGCGATACACTCGATGAAGCAGCTAATCATGCACGACAGATTGCGGAGGAAGAGAACCTAGTATTCGTACACCCGTATAACGACCTAGACATCATAGCGGGCCAGGGCACTGTGGCCTTAGAAATGCTAGAGGTGGCACCTGACCTCGATTGCATAGTCGTACCTATTGGTGGCGGCGGCTTAGTCGCAGGCGTAGCAACGGCGGCGAAGGCTATCAATCCTAAGATCAAGATCATCGGTGTCGAAGTCGAGGCCTACCCTAGCGCCCACAATGCCCTCAATGGAATCCAATCGAGCAAAGGCGGTTCCACGATTGCTGAAGGCATAGCGGTGAAACAGCCAGGAGATCTGAATCTAGAAATCATTCGCCGGCTGGTAGATGACATACTAATTGTCAGCGAAGAGTCTATAGAAGAAGCAATTAATATGTTTCTCAGCATTGAGAAAACCGTCACCGAAGGGGCCGGCGCCGCACCACTGTCTGCGGTACTCTCGAACCCTGAAATCTTCCGCGGCATGAAGACGGCTCTCATTTTGAGTGGAGCCAACATCGACTCGCGCATACTTGCGTCAGTATTAATGCGGCGGCTTGTGAGCAAAGGGCGAATAGTGCGCTTTCTTGTAGAGATAGATGATTCGCCTGGCACCCTCTCAGATGTATCAGAAGCCATCGGAAAATTTGGTGGAAATATTTTAGATGTGTCGCATCAAAGGATGTTCGCGAGCGTTCCTATTAAGAAAGCCGAACTTTATCTCACTGTAGAAACGCGCGATGCGGCGCAAAATCTAGAAATACTCGCCCGACTAAAAGAGCTGGGTTACAACGCTGAGCTGCTAAAAGAATAGATTTTTCGACAGCAGCTAAGTTGCCACCATCAGCAATATGACACTCAGCGCAACTAACATGATCCCGACATATTCTTTCGCCGTTATCTTTTCACCGAAGTAGAAGTAGGTGATTAGCAGAGTGACGGCAAACTCAGTCTGACCTAGCGTCTTAACTACTGCCGCATCTTGCAAACTCATCGCAGTGAACCAACCTACCGATCCCGCTAGGCTACTAAAGCCTATGAAGACACAGGCGCGCCAACGAGCCAGCATAAGAGGCAGCTGGCTGCTCTCACGAATACAAACAAACAGCAGGCAAATGGCGGTCTGCAACAGCACCATATACAGCAGCACTGCCGCCGCACTGAAAAGCCGAGGCAACTCTAGAGATAGAGAGGCCTCGCGTATCCAAAGCGACGCTAGAGCAAACCCCAATCCCGCGCCGATTCCAAACTTGATACTCTCATTCTGAAACAGGTCTGCAAGGCTAAGCTTCCAGTTGCCGGCAATGAGCACGCCAACAACACCGAGGGCGACCGATAGATAGGCCATCGGACTTAGCGCTGCTGAGAAAAATAGCGCGCCGATTATCGCCGTGAGCAGAGCTTCGGTTTTAGCGAGCGCCGTTCCAACGGCAAAGTTGCGAAGCGTGAGCGCCTTGATTAGCAATACTGTGGCAATTATTTGCGCTATCGCTGCTAGGCTTGCCGCACGGTAGAACACGGCATTACCAACTACAGCCTCTTCTTGATAGATGTAGCGCAGGAAGAAGAAATATGCCAGCGCGAATGGCAATCCAAAAAGGTATCTGATCAACGTCGTCGTGGATGCGGATAGGCTCTGTGCTATCTGTTTCTGAGCTGCTGTGCGCACCGACTGCATAGTCACAGCGAGCAGCGTAAAAACTATCCAAATTTCCATGCGGAAACTATACAGAACACGATCGGGAAGCAGAAGGCAATAATCTCGTACAGCTAGGCGCGAGATGGCCCGCCGTAGAATGGCCGCCGCATGAGGCAAAAATTTGGTGAGCGCATCACGCTACTCAACCTAGAAGGGCCGAGGTAACACCCATAATCACCCTAAACTAGAGCGCGCTAAACTAGAGTGCGCTAAACTGCTTCTCCATTACGATTTAAGGGATACAAGTCCCTGTGTTGTTTAGCGTAGAAAAGGGGCCTAGATTTGTCAGTAGTATCATTCCAAAAACCAAACAAAAATCCTTCAACGTCGAAGTCAGGGCGCAAATGGCTTCGTTTCGTTACTGCTGCTAGCCTATTCGATGGCCATGACGCCGCCATCAATATCATGCGCCGCATCCTGCAATCCAGTGGTGCCGAGGTTATTCATCTCGCCCACAATCGCTCGGTCCAAGAAATCGTAGACGCGGCTATTCAAGAGGATGTCGATGCTATCGCGATAAGCTCTTATCAGGGCGGTCATATCGAGTATTTCAAATACCTCGTAGATCGTCTCAGAGAGCTGGACGCGGGGCACATCAAGATTTTCGGTGGCGGTGGTGGCGTGATTATCCCGGCAGAGATTGAAGAACTACATGACTACGGCGTGAGCCGCATCTACTCTCCTAATGATGGCCAGACCATCGGCTTGCAAGGCATGATCGATGACATGCTGCGGCGCTGCCATGAAGGGGACTCTCGTCCCAACGCTCCAAGTTTAGCGGAGCTCAACACTGGCGATAGAATCGTATTAACGCGCATAATTACAGGCATCGAGAATGCCGAATACCCTGCTGAAGATTTAGCCGCCCTCAAGACCAAGGCAGACGCAGTCGAAACCACGCCCATTTTAGGTATAACGGGAACTGGCGGCGCAGGAAAATCATCGTCTACCGATGAGATCATAAGGCGGTTCAGACAAGACAGTGGAGATTTGCTAAAGATTGCTGTACTAGCTATCGATCCAACTAGAAAAAAGACAGGTGGCGCCTTACTTGGCGATCGAATTCGCATGAACGCGATCGGTCACTCCAATATATTCATGCGCTCGATAGCCACGCGAGATGCGACCGTAGAGACTCCAGAAAGATTGAGCGAGATTCTAGCCGCCATTAAACTCTCTGGGTTCGACCTGATAATTGTGGAAACCCCCGGCATTGGCCAGGGTGATGCTGGCATCGTCCCCTTCGTCGATACCTCTCTATATGTCATGACTCCCGAATTCGGTGCGGCTAGCCAACTCGAAAAGATCGACATGTTGGACTATGCCGATATTTTTGCGATTAACAAATTCGACCGCAAGGGAAGCGAGGACGCACTCCGGGACGTTTGCAAGCAAGTGCAGCGCAATCGCGAAGCCTTCGATCGAATGCCCGATCAGATGCCAGTATTCGGCACTATCGCGTCTAAATTCAATGACGACGGAATTACTGCGCTCTACCAAGCACTCGTACCATTATTACGGGAGAAGGGCTTGCTAGACTATGCTCAATCTATCGAGCAGTTGGACAATAAAAAGTCTACACAAACCACGCTAATCATTCCCGCAGGGCAGCAGCGCTATCTGGCGGAGATCGCCGAAGTCGTGCGTGACTACCACGATCAGGTGCAGGCCCAATCGCAACTCGCTCGCGAGAGGCAACAGCTCTCCTCCAGCAAAACCATGTTAGATGCTGCAGCAAAAGACAGTTCCGACCTAGATGAACTCATAGCGCTTAAAGACAGCGCTATGGATAGTAAGGCGAAGCGGTTACTGGATGCCTGGCCGCAGCTGAAAGAGGACTACTCCGGTGAAGAATATGTCGTAAAGGTTCGAGACAGAGAGATTCGAACCGAGCTAACACGTACCTCGCTCTCCGGCACAAAAATACCTCGGGTAGCGCTACCCGACTACAAAGACCAGGGCGAGTTACTAAAATGGCTACTCTTGGAAAATGTTCCGGGACGCTTTCCCTTTACCGCTGGCGTGTTTCAATTTAAGCGCGAGTCGGAAGACCCAACACGCATGTTTGCCGGTGAGGGAGATGCGTTTCGAACCAACCGACGCTTCAAACAACTCTCCGAGCATTCAGAAGCGAAGAGACTCTCCACGGCGTTCGATTCGGTGACGCTATACGGTTTCGATCCAGCGGTACAACCGGACATCTATGGAAAAGTAGGTAACTCCGGCGTCTCCATCGCCACACTCGATGACATGAAAGAACTCTATAGCGGCTTTGATCTGTGCAACCCTACTACATCCGTTTCGATGACTATCAATGGGCCCGCGCCTACGATACTCGCAATGTATATGAATGCAGCGATCGATCAGCAGCTAGAAAAATTTTCGAGCGCCAACGCTGCTCCGCCGACTACCGAACAATACGAGTCGCTAAAGGCGCAGGCCCTAGAAAATGTCCGCGGCACTGTGCAGGCTGACATATTGAAGGAGGACCAAGGTCAGAATACCTGCATCTTCTCCACCGAATTTAGCCTCAAGCTAATGGGCGATATTCAAGAATATTTTACTGCCAACAAGATTCGCAACTTCTATTCCGTTTCCATCTCTGGATATCATATTGCCGAGGCGGGCGCGAACCCTATCTCGCAACTCGCATTCACTCTTTCGAACGGCTTTACCTTCGTGGAGGCGTATATCGCTCGCGGCATGAAGGTGGACGACTTCGCTCATAATCTATCCTTCTTCTTCTCCAATGGTATGGACCCGGAATACACGGTCTTGGGCCGTGTAGCTCGTCGCATCTGGGCTACAGCCATGCGCTTCAAATATGGCGCCAGCGAGCGCAGCCAGAAACTGAAATACCACATACAAACATCAGGCAGATCCTTGCACGCACAGGAGATGTCATTTAATGATATCCGCACTACGCTGCAGGCCTTGATCGCGGTCTATGACAACTGCAACAGCCTACATACCAATGCGTATGACGAAGCGGTAACCACGCCTACTGAGGAGTCGGTACGCAGAGCGATGGCTATACAGCTAATCATCAACAAAGAATGGGGCTTAGCTGTCAACGAGAACTCGAGCCAGGGCTCCTTCATCATCGAAGAATTAACGGCTCTCCTAGAGGAAGCGGTACTTCAGGAATTTGAACGCATCTCAGAACGCGGCGGAGTTCTTGGGGCGATGGAAACTGGCTACCAGCGCGGTAAGATTCAAGACGAATCCATGTACTATGAGCATCGCAAGCACGATGGCAGCCTGCCTTTGGTTGGGGTTAACACTTTTCTAAATTCAGAGCCTGAAGCGGAAATGGAAATTGAGTTAGCACGCTCAACCGAAGCTGAGAAACAAAGCCAGATAGACCGTTTGGCGGCATTCAAAGCCAGAAACGCTGAGCACTCTAGTGAAGCTTTAGAACGTCTGCGGCGCGCCGCCATCAACAACGAGAATGTCTTTGAAGAATTGATGGACGCGGTACGCTACTGCAGCTTGGGCCAGATAACCGACACGTTCTTCGAGGTTGGGGGGCAATACCGCAGAAACATGTAAGCACAAACCCCCATTTTAGTGCGCAGAAGAAGTTTAAGAACCTGGCTTCCTAAACTTCATCACTACTCTGTCGGTTTTACCGCGCACACTTGGGTCGCTCATCGGCTTGTTGCGATCATCGCCTTGATTACGCAAGACATCTGACTCAGCGACGAATTCGAATCCAGCAGAAACTAGGTCACTGCGAATGATGCCCGGGTCGATCCTGTGCAAGGTATTCGCAACAGCCACACTGACACCCGAGTCGGCAGCATGATCCACGATACCTAAAATTCCACCAGGCTTGATTAGCCCATAGAGCCTCGCAACAAAGTCATCGGCATCGATGGCAGGCCAACTAGCCTCTTCATAATATAAGTCGTGGAAGCCAAGAACGAACACGGCGACATCGTAGGAGCTCTCTTCGAGGAGCAACTCATTGGCCTCCATGACGATACTCTGCACGTTGGGCAATCGATTTCCTACGAGTCTTTCTTCTACGCCCGCACCAACAAAACCATCCCAACCTCCATTGTTATAGAGTGTCACCTCGCCATCGATCCCGACAGCATAACTGAGTATTTCCGCGTAATATCCGCCACCTGCAAAGATATCTATTACCTTCATGCCAGATTCTAATCCGAAGAATTCAAGCACCTGATCTGGTTTCCTATCGCCATCTCTCTGACGATCAGCCTCCGGCCTAGCATCGTTTGCTACCGCTCTTTCTATCGACGTGTGTCCATCTGCTAATGCAGCACCTGAGACAATCATTGTCGCCACACAAAGTGCTGCCTTGCGAATCGATTTACTGAATAGAATTTTCATCGTACTTCCTCTCTATTATTCTCTAGCTGCTGCGCTGACCCAGAGTGTAGCTAATCGAGCAGGGCAAGCGCTAGAAATATCGCGGCGAAATAGAAACCACAGAGAATAAGATAGAAGAGTGTGCCAGAACCGAGAGCGGCGCAATAGGGAAGACGAATTCCACCGCAGAAATCCCACCCACAAAAAAGGGCGGTAAACCGCCCTTTTTGAAACTAGCATTGATCAAACCAAATTAATGCTATTCAGTCACGTTCACAGTGATGTAAGCATCGTTATAGAGACCGCCGTCATCGGCTCGGCCCCATAGAACGTAAGTTCCAGGCTCATCGAAAGTCACTTCCACATCGTACATGCCATCTTCTGGAGCCGGTGTCGGCGCCCAGAGTGATCCCCACGGAGAATTCGATCCAACGCGAGTATCTTCCCAAGGCTTAGGCTGTTGAGGGCTGAACTCTACATCGCCTGCGCCACGGTAAACATTCCAAGAAAGAAACAAACCGTTAGTCTTATCGACAGTCACTTTTATTGGTGGCGTCATCAGCAGACGCTGACGAACACCTTCTTCAGTTACGAAAGCAACTGCTAGAGGACCGCCCACAAACTCAGCAAAGCGTCTTGCCTGCTCAACTGGATCACTAGGAGTAGGAAGACCATCGTCGCCAACATGAGTGCGCAACGCCATAGCCTGGCCCACTCTTACGGTGCGAATATCATCACCTTGAACCGTAGTTACAGGTGCAACGTTTGCACGTGATTCAGGGCTACTAGTTCCAGCACCCAGAGAGCCTGTCTCCGATGCAATCACCATATTGTCAACTAGATAGTCGGGCACCAATGTTCCATAGGCTTTGCGTTCAACCCCATTTACATTTAGCGTCCAAACCAGCTCACGATCCCCAAAATCAGCAGGAACCTGCACTTCGAAGGTAAAGCGGTTACGACGAGGAAGGAAGTGAGTTGGCTGACCGCGATCAGCCTCGCCCGGTGAAAACATATTGTTCTCGCCAACGATGACGTTCGGCTCTTCTTCCCAGTTCTCATTCATGTAACCAAACATCATGTTGAATGTGCCATCTGCGTTTGGCTTCCAACCTTCGTATGCCGGCTCAATGTGTTGCCCGCTACGATAGGTATCTGCCGAAACCAACGGTGATAAAACCACAGCACCAAGCGCGATCACCAAAAACCGAAAAGCCTTACTCGCGCTTCCAATATTTAAACTTTGCATATCTAATTTGTCCCCTGCAATGCAACTTCATTACTTATTTCTTCTGTGGAAATAACTGGCGCAACAAGTGGCGCCAAACATAGTGGGCAACCGATCACATGATCGTTTGGTCCAAGATTTAGTGTCTGACGGCGATTCTCCATCTCTTCGAAAAATTGCTCGTCATTCATTTTTACGCGCATGCCCAAGTCTATGAACATATTAGTTACTGATCGATTACCAGAGCCCTGCCAGTTTCTTGAATCAGGCACGTTTGGATTCGTTTCAGTATTGTTCATGTAACCTACGATATGCAGAATTGTTCCTTTTGGTAGTAAGGGCTGTGCGTCGTTATCGTATGCATAGCCGCGAACCCAGTTGTGGTCGTAACCAACACAAGAAAGCGTCTCAACTGTATAGCCCCAGATCGCCTCGAGGCACATGCGCTCGCCAGGGGCGTGCAAATGTGGCTCAAAAGTAATTATCTTGAGGTGGTCTTGCAGAACCGTATAGGCATGCAATTCCTGAGCATCTTCATCGCCGGCGATACTAATGTCTACGCCATTACCCAGTCCTAGAACAGCGCGCTCGTACTTTGGCTCGTAGCCAACCGGATGAAAACGAAAACCAACTTCTAAATGCGCTGTCGTGTCTTTGCCATTGGAATGCATATGAACAGAATCGGAAACAAGGAAAGTACCAGCTTTGAGTAAGCGTCCACCGTCCTCATCGAAGATGTCCGCGTTGCGTCCTACTTCATGTACAGGCCAACCGGTTGCAGAGTCTGGGACTCGCTCGCCATTCTCGTCTAACTCAGCTGTAGACCAAATCATGTGGTGAAAGATGAATCTACCACCTACTGTGTCTCGACCAGTTCCGGAAGAGTTGTTCACATCATTTACTTCGAGAATTTCTACAGACTTCACATAGCGATCTTCTTCTATAGGAATCGCTATTCGATCTATCTCGCCCCACCAATCTGGAGTGCCGGCTAACTTGGTAACCTCGTTCGTGCTGACGATAAGGTCAGGCGCGCCGGCAGTCCACTTTTGATCGTCACTAAATGCGATAGGCTCTGGCGCATCCGCCGGATCACCCTGAGGAGTTCCACTACGCGCCCAAGTAGAGATTGCAGCCAACTCAGCATCAGTCAGTGATGGATCGAATTTATAATCCTGAATACCGATGTCTTTTTCCATGTACCAAGGCGGCATTGCCCCCGCCCTATCCCGCAGACCAGTCTTATATTCGATCAAACCTGCAAACGGAGCCACCTCGTCAAAAGACACTAAAGACATTGGGGCTACGCCACCGGGACGGTGACAATTCTGGCAGCTGCGCTGCAAGATAGGCTCGATGTCCTTGTGGAATGTAACTTGATCCGATTGGGCAGTTGCCAGAGTTGGCAAAGACAAGACAGATAAAACAGCGAAAGCCTGAGATAGCTTCACCAAATTGCGAAATATTGATCGGTAGTTTGCAGTTAACACCGGCGGACCCTCCATTAGTAGTTCTTTGGCCTGTCCTACCCGAGCAGGTGGACAAGTCTCGTATGGTCGAAAACAGCCTTGGAAAGCTGTTCATTCAGCAAAGGAATTGAACCAAAATTAGCCGAGACTGTCTTGTGAATTCTGAACTAATCTTGGCTAATTCTGGAATGAAGCAGCTATCCGCAGGAAAAGAATTTTCGAAACAGCTTTATTTTTTTAGATATTCATCTCTTTTTACGACTATTCACGTGTTTTAGAAGATATTTGATGCCATTTGCCGATTATGCAGCACAACTCACCATTGCCTCAGCTCAACGTCGGCAACATCGTGAGATTCTGCGCTTAGCTGAGACGGCATAGCTCAGCGCGAACGCGCGATCTAGCCACCGACTCTGCCGCAAAGGAAACTGGTGGATTTTGAAATTCGCGGAGGAAGTTCAAATATGAACAGACACAACCAAAAAGTGTTGCAAGGCTCACAGTCAGTGTAGCTAGTACCTGCCGAAATAAGGTGAATATCGGACAATCGAATTCTCCGACTTTCCGTGGCAAATCGAAATAAATGGGAGTAGAAAGGTAAAAGGCAAACTCGCAGTAATAGATCAGCCCCCACGCACTGTGATTCCTGAGTTTTATATTGCGAATGCCAGCTACACTTACTTTTTCGATGATCTGTTCGACACCAGCGGAAACGTAACGATTTGTGTAAACAACTTGTTTGACTGGGAACCACGACGCCAGCCTGTACAAGGCGGCTTCGAAAGCCGACCGTATGATAACTTCGGCAGAATGCTCTCCATCTCCTTAGATGTAGCGCTGTAACCTAGACTTTCGAGCCGGCCTAGCGCCGACAGCTATGTAGACTAGACAACGGTTGGGATAGAAGTCCTATTCCAACCGTTTTAGTTTAGAAGTAGACGCTGCGTGGATCTTCAGTTTTTCTACTCAGGACAACTGCTAGGATTCCTAGAGTGCTTGAAAGGTGTAGCGTAGTTGCAATGCATGGCCCACTAATCTATCTTCACTCCGAACGAACCAATTTCCAGATCTAGTTGCGATCCTCGCCTTCTTCCAGCTAATTTTTATTGGAGCCTTCTTTCTTGTACACAATCAAGGGACACTTACGCGACTAATATCTCTGTATTGTTTCTGTCTTAGCACCTATATGCTAGCAGGAATCCCCTTCTTCTCGAGCAATCTACTTTCATTCTTCATACTTTTTAGATTCGCGACCCTCGCACCCTTCATTCTCTGGGTCATTGCATTCACGCTTTTTGTCGATAACGAAAAAGTTCACCCAGGCGCATGGCTAGCAATGCTCTTCTTCGAGCTTACGCGAGGAATTAGAATAGGCGTTTTTTATCTGAACCCAGCGACCATTAACGACGCGAGTTTCATCGTAGTACAAATAATCCCGCAGTTGATCATGTTTGTGTTTGCGGCACACACACTTTATCTGGCGTATCAGGGATACTCCGTCGATTTATTAGAACAGCGTCGACGTCTTCGGCTTATCTTCTTACTCATCATGGGCATCTTATTAGTCGTCGTAGTTGGCTCCGACTTCATCAATCTATTCAGTCGATTTATTCTAGAACCGGGCGAAAACCTAATACCGGATGTACCAAACTATTTCGTATCACTCTATACATTGGTTGTGACATTTCTATTCTGCCAGCGCATATTCCAATTAAGCGAGGAAGCCACCACGCTGTTTTCTACCGAAGGCAGTGCAAAGGAGAGGCCGAGTAAAATCGGCAACTCACAGACGAACGTCGATCCAGCTTTACTCAAGAAGATTGAAAAGACGATGAAAGAAGGAAAGCTATACACTCGTACTGGCCTTACTGTTGCCGACCTAGCGGAGAATTTGTCTATTCAGGAATATAGATTAAGACGGATAATCAATCAGGAACTGAAGTTTAGAAACTTTAATCAGTTCCTGAATAATTATCGAATTGAGGATGCTTGCATACGACTCCGTGAGACCAGAACGCCGATATCTACGATAGCCCTGGACATAGGATATGCCTCATTGTCTGTCTTCAACAAGGCATTCAAGGAGCGTTATAGAGTGACACCTTCGGAATTTCGCAACAGCGAAAATTTGACTAGCTAGATCTCAATCTGCGAATCTATTCTTCAAAAATAAATAATAGACCAAAACGAAAAAGCCCGAGCAATGCTCGGGCTTTTTGTTAGAACTTCGAGAAGATTAAGCTACGTGTGCAGCTCTTTCCTCTTCGCTGATTTCCTTGATGCTCAGCTTGATACGGCCTCTAGCGTCAGTGTCTAGAACCTTAACTAGAACGTCCTGACCCTCTTCCAGATGCTCGTTTACATTCTCTACACGCTCTTGCGAGATTTGGGAGATGTGAACCAAGCCATCCTTACCTGGCAAGATTGTAACGAATGCGCCGAAATCGACGATTCTCGCTACCTTGCCGTTGTAGATCCTGCCTACTTCAGCTTCTGCAGTAATGGCATTAACCATTTCGAGCGCAGCATCACGAGAGTCTGCGTCTTCGCCATAGATACGAACGTTGCCGTCGTCGTCGATATCAACTGATGCGCCAGTCTCTTCAGTAATGCCACGGATAACTGCACCGCCCTTACCGATAACGTCACGAATCTTGTCTGTATCGATTTTGATCATTGCCATTGCTGGTGCGTTGTCAGAAACCGTTTCTCTAGCTGTAGAGATGACTTTATTCATCTCGCCAAGAATATGGTTTCTAGCTGTGTGAGCCTGCTCGAGAGCAATCTCCATGATCTCTTCGGTAATGCCCTGGATCTTAATATCCATCTGTAGAGCAGTAATACCTGCGGCTGTTCCCGCTACCTTGAAGTCCATATCGCCAAGGTGATCTTCGTCACCAAGGATATCCGTTAGGACTGCGAAGCGCTCGCCTTCCTTGATAAGGCCCATTGCAATACCAGCAACTGGAGCGGAGATAGGAACGCCAGCATCCATCATTGCCAGGCTGCTTCCGCAGACACTCGCCATGGAGCTTGAACCGTTAGATTCTGTGATTTCTGACACTACGCGTATCGCATACGGAAATTCTTCTTCCGGAGGCATAACAGCAGCAACACCACGTCGAGCAAGACGACCGTGGCCAATCTCACGCCGCTTCGGGCCACTCATAAAACCAGTCTCGCCTACAGAGTAGGGAGGGAAGTTGTAGTGCAACATGAACGGGTCTTTTCTCGAACCCTGAAGGTCTTCAATAAGTTGCGAATCACGCAATGCACCCAGTGTAGTTACAACCAAAGCCTGTGTTTCGCCGCGCGTAAACAAAGCAGAACCGTGAGCCTTAGGAAGAACTCCAGTTTCAACTTCGATCGCACGAACAGTTGTAGTATCTCGACCATCGATACGCGGATTACCGTCTAATACCCGGTTGCGTACAGTGCTCTTCTCCAGCTTCGCAAAAACATCTTTTACGTCGTCGGAACTAACGCCTGACTCTTCGTTAACTAGTTGCTCAACAGCCTGTGCCTTCAAGGCGCTAAGTGCATCCTGCCTAGCCATCTTGTCAGAAATTTGATAAGCCTCTGTAACACCGGCTCCGACCTGACTTGCCACTGCAGAAGTTAACTCTTCATTCACGGGCTCAGGCTCCCAACCCCATGATGGCTTGCCAATTTCAGCTTTCAATTCTTTGATAGCATTGACTACAACCTGCATTTCTTGATGTGCGTAAAGAACTCCGCCCAACATTTGATCTTCGCTTAACTGCTTAGCTTCGGACTCAACCATTAGTACCGCTGATTCCGTTCCTGCTACAACCATATCAAGAAGCGATGTTTCCAGCTGTGTATTAGTAGGATTAAGCATATAGCCAGTTTCAGCATCATAACCGACACGTGCTGCACCGATAGGTTCAGCAAAAGGAATGCCCGAAATAGACAAGGCCGCTGACGCACCTATCAAGCCTGCAATATCTGCCTGCTCATCTTTGTCGGCAGAAACTACCGTACAAATTACCTGCACTTCATTCATGAAGCCTTTAGGGAACAAAGGGCGAATCGGGCGATCGATAAGACGCGATGTTAATGTTTCATTCTCAGTTGGCCTGCCTTCGCGCTTGAAGAATCCCCCAGGAATTTTGCCTACCGCGTAGGTTTTTTCCTGGTAGTTAACCGTCAACGGGAAAAAAGCTGCGCCAGCTTTGGCTTTCTTTCGGCCCACTACGGTCGCTAGTACCGTAGTATTTCCAATGCTTACGACAACAGAACCTGTTGCCTGTCTCGCTACTTTACCGGTTTCCAAAGTGACAGTCTGGCCACCGAATTGAAACGTCTTAGTTACTGGGTTAAACATAATATTTTTCCTAATTATTTAATTAGGCGCAGAGCTCACTCATCAGGCTCTACGCAGATATCTACGATTGATTGTTATCGAATAGTTAAACTAAACGCTTATCGACGTAGCCCAAGTCGCTTGATCAAAGTCGCATAGCGTTCTAGGCTTTTGCGCTTCAAGTAGTCAAGCAGTTTTCTGCGGCTGTTTACCATTCGGATCAGTCCACGACGGGAGTGATGATCGTGAATGTGTTCTTTGAAATGCGATTGCAGTTCATTGATGTTTGATGTCAGCAAAGCTACTTGCACTTCGGGTGAACCTGTATCACCTTCGCTTTGCGCGTAGTCTTTGATGATGGTGTCTTTCTGTTCAGCTGATAAAGCCATTTTCTATCTCCTAAATATGCATTTAATAAAGTCGCTATAAACTGCGCGACCAAAACTTCCGTTTAAATTCAGAATAACCACGCATATTAGTAGTTACCTGATACTTTCCCTGTTGAATGCTGTAGCTTGGCGTCGCGCTCAATGCTCGACTATTAATCTTCGCGGAGCGACTTTCCCATCATCATCGATACAGCCAATACCGATAAATTGCTCCTCTTCGTACAATCTTACCAAGCCTTCTTCTGGCAGGTGTCTAACCAAAACCGGCTGGCCATTCTTAATAAAGCTAGCAGTGATGCTAGGTAGCACAACTTCCGGCAAGTCCTCTATGGCCTTGTCCATCGGAATAAGATGCTCATCGATGACACTCAGGCCACCAGCTTCACACTCCTCGATCAAGGCCTGAGTTGTTATACAGTCCGCCTCTGTGAATGCCCCCGCCTGTGTTCGTCGCAAGGCAATGATGTGTGCGCCACATCCCAAGGCCTGACCGAGATCATCAGCGATGGTTCTTATATAGGTACCCTTACTGCAGGCTATCTCTAGCTCCAACTCGTCGCCTTCGAAGGCTGTCAGCTCGATGCTGTATACGGTAATCCGTCTAGCCTCGCGCTCTATAGTCTGCCCTTTACGCGCCATCTTATACAGCGGCACTCCGTTTACTTTTAAGGCGGAGTACATGGGCGGCACTTGCTCAATCTCACCTCTAAAAGGTGTCAGTGCTTCTTCAACCTGCTGCTGGGAAATTTGAAAATCAGTGCAACTTTCAAGTACGTTTCCTTCGCAGTCGCCACTATCAGTTCTAACGCCCAGCTTTATTCTAGTTCTATATTTCTTGTCCGAATCTAGTAAGAACTGGGATACTTTGGTCGCCTCACCTAGGCACAGTGGTAACACTCCAGTCGCCAATGGATCTAGGCTACCTGTATGTCCTGCTTTCTGGGCGTCAAAAATTCTTTTTACTTCTTGCAGAGCTCTGTTCGAACTAATGCCTATGGCTTTGTCTAGAATGACGATGCCATCGATGCTTCTGCCTTTCTTGCGCTTAGCCAATCTGCATCTCCAACAACTCTACTGACAACGCACTTAAGAGTGCGAATCTTGATCGGCTGCTAATGCGCTATCTATCAGGCTCGAAAGCTGCTGCCCGCGCTCTATACTTCCGTCATAGTGAAAGCGCAGCTTGGGCACCGAACGAGTACTAAGTCGCTTGGCCAATAAGGATCGCAAAAAACCTGCGGCCTTATTCAACGCATCTATATTCTCTTTTATCTCTAGCTTGTCCAGTTCGCCAGGTTCGGAAAGTGTCGATTTATTTATCTCTGAATCATCGGTCAGGGTATTCATTACCGTCACAAACACCTTGGCATGAGCTATGTCTCTGCTCACCTCTACGCCTGTGACCGAAACCATTCCAACCCGAGGATCGTTTACTTCCATCTGAATTAAGGACGCAAGTTCTCGCTGAATCTGATCAGCTACCCTTTGCACCCTTGGAGACATATCTGCCACGATTAGTTATCCGTTTGAGAACTTATTCTCAAAGGCTCCTGGCCACTTCGGTTGTCTCGTATACTTCAATCTTGTCGCCGACTTGCACGTCAGTGTAGTTACGAACGCCGATGCCGCACTCAATGCCATTTCGAACTTCGTTGGCATCGTCCTTGAATCGTCTCAATGACTCGAGCTCGCCTTCATAGATCACCACGTTATCGCGTAGAACACGTATCGGCTTGCTGCGATAGACCGTGCCTTCGATAACCATGCTTCCGGCGATCTGACCAAATTTCGGCGAGTTGAACACATCGCGAACTTCGGCCACGCCAACAATCTCTTCGCGAATCTCTGGCGAGAGCATGCCACCCATGATCGCTTTAACGTCATCGATCACATCGTAAATAACATTGTAATAACGCAGCTGCAGGCCTTCGTTTTCAATAATATCGCGCGACGACTTATCGGCTCGCACATTAAAGCCAATAATCATTGCCTTCGATGTAGCTGCCAGATGCGCGTCTGTCTCCGAAATTCCACCCACACCGGAGGCGACGACGTTGACTTCAACCTCTTCAGTATTGAGTTTACGCAATGAACCCACGATCGCTTCAAGCGAGCCGCGAACATCGGTCTTGATGATGATATTGAAGACGCTGAGGTTTTCTTTACCAATGCCCGCGAACATGTTCTCAACTAGGTTCGACTGCTGCGATGCCTGCAATGAATCTTTGTGGCGCGTACGTCTGAATTCCGCGATCTCTCGGGCCTTCTTCTCATCCGCTACTACAACAAATTCATCACCTGCTTCCGGCACGCCATTGAGACCAAGAATCTCAACAGGAATAGAAGGGCCCGCCGTTTTAATATTCTTACCCGTCTCGTCAACGAGAGCACGAACACGACCATATTCATGACCGGCCAATACAGTATCGCCAGTTTTAAGCGTACCGTTCTGCACTAGGACTGAGGCGACTGGCCCGCGTCCTTTGTCTAGCCTGGACTCAATTACTACACCCTGACCAGGAACATCGGAATAAGCTGTTAACTCCAAAAGCTCCGCCTGTAGGGTAATGGCTTCGAGCAACTGATCGACACCCTGACCGGTAATGGCTGATACTTCTATGAATTGTGTCTCGCCACCCCAATCCTCAGGGATAACTTCCATGGCGGCTAATTCGTTCTTAACGCGATCTACATCGACGCCTTCTTTGTCCATCTTGTTGACTGCTACTACTAGCGCCACGCCGGAAGCCTTCGCGTGCTGCACAGCCTCCTCAGTTTGTGGCTTAACACCATCGTCACCGGCGACCACTAGGACAACTACGTCCGTTGCTTTCGCTCCACGAGAGCGCATCGCGGTAAATGCCGCGTGACCCGGTGTATCGAGGAAACTAATCATGCCGTGATCTGTATTCACGTGGTAAGCACCAATGTGCTGCGTGATGCCACCGGCTTCATGTGAAGCGACTGTAGACTTGCGTATATAGTCCAAGAGTGAAGTCTTACCGTGATCAACGTGACCCATTACTGTAACTACCGGCGCACGAGTAATCTCTACTTTGCCCGTATCCGCAGTAATCGATTCTGCCAACTGCTCTTCGATCGCATCTTCCGATACGAACTTCGGCGCATGGCCGACTTCTTCAATCAGCAATGATGCTGTATCTCGATCTAGAACCTGATTGATCGTTGCCATGACACCCATGTTGAATAAGGATTTAACTAGCCCTGCCGTCTTAACCGACATCTGCTGCGCTAGGTCCTGCAATGTATTGGTTTCGCCAATCTTGATTTCGCGCTTGATGAAATCTGTTGGCTTCTCGAAGGCATGCTGAGTAGCGGATAGACGTGCCTTACCTTTCCTGCCGCCCCCTCTTCGACCACGGCCCATGTCATTTACATCACCACCTTCTAAAACGAAGTCGTCATTGACATGGATATTCTTGGCTTGTCGCTTGGCTGCCTTACCTTTATTCTTTAGATGATCTTTTTTCTTCTCGCCGGGTTCATCAGAGTCTTTCTTGCCCTGCCCCTTACGCTTCGCGCCTGGCTTGTCGTCTCTAGCTGTCGCTGCCTCTTCGGCAGGCACAGCTGGTACGGCCTTGTCTTTGGCAGGAGTCTCATCACTGGCCTTTTCTGGCGCTTCTGTTGTTGCGGCCTCTGCAGATTCGGCACTAGCAGCATCCGTCGCTTCAACATTACCTTCTACTGCGGCTTTCTCTGCGCTCTCTTGTGCTGCTACTACTGCTTCATCTTCTAATTCTTCTGGCGCATCTTCGGCGACAGCACTGCGCTTAACATAGGTGCGCTTCTTGCGAACCTCTACGTTAACAGTCTTGCCTCGGCCGTGTGTGGACGCCGCTTTGAGTGTGCCAACCGTCTTCCGCTTGAGTGTGATTTTCTTAGGCGCAGAGACGCTGGCCTCAGAATCTCCGTGGCTACGGCGCAGAAACTGCAATAAAGTGTTTTTGTCGTCGTTCGAAATCGAATCGTCAGCTTTAGTATGCGACAGGCCCGCCTCTTTTATCTGAGACAGCAGCTTATCTACAGAGACTCCGACAACTTCGGCGAGTTCACTTATTTTTGCATCTGCCATTCAACTACTCCCATTCAACAACAATAGTATCGCTGTTACTCAAACCATGGCGCGCGCGCGGTCATAATTAGTTTGCCTGCACGCTCTTCATCCATGCCTTCGATGTCTATCAATTCATCGATAGACTGCTCTGCCAATTCTTCCATATTGAGAATTCCTTTCTTAGCGAGTTCCAATGCCAGCTTTCCATCCATGCCTTCCATGTTCAGAAGATCGTCTGCGATATTCGCAGAAGATAGATCTTCCTCAGAGGCGATAGCTAAAGTAAGTAATGCATCTTTAGCTCGATTCCTCAATTCATTCGCGATCTCTTCATCGAATCCATCGATAGCCAGTATCTCATCGAGAGGCACGTAGGCAATTTCTTCGAGTGAAGTAAAACCTTCCTGCACTAGAACCTCTGCCGACTCCTCGTCAACATCGAGCTTCTCAACGAACATGTCGATGAAACTGCTAGCTTCCTGCAGCTGCTTTTCAGCTGCCTCTTCTTCGCTCATCACGTTAATAGTCCAACCAGTTAGTTCACTGGAGAGGCGTACGTTCTGACCGTTTCTGCCGATTGCTTGGGCAAGATTATCTTCTTCAACAGCAATATCCATCGTGTTGCTGTCTTCATCAACAATGATCGAAGCAACTTCTGCAGGAGACATTGAATTGATGACCAACTGCGCTGGATTATCATCCCAAAGGATGATGTCGATGCGCTCATTCGCTAATTCATTCGAGACCACTTGCACGCGTGAACCACGCATACCAACACAAGCGCCCACGGGGTCGATTCGACCGTCATTGGTGCTCACTACGATCTTGGCTCTCGAACCAGGATCTCTCGCTGCTGCCTTGATTACGATAATCTCTTCAGAGATCTCCGGCACTTCGATCTTAAACAGCTCGATCAACATGTCGGGAGAGGTGCGGCTTAGGAATAGCTGCGGGCCGCGTTGTTCGGAACGAACATCGATCAAGAGGGCGCGCATTCGATCTCCCATACGGAAGGTCTCTCTCGGAATCATTTGATCGCGAGTAAGCAGCGCCTCGGCATTGCTGCCCAGGTCGATAATGATATTGTCACGAGTTACTTTCTTTACTGTTCCAGCAACAAGCTCGCCAATGCGATCTTTGTAATCGCCAATTATAATTTCTCTCTCGGCTTCGCGTACTTTTTGCACGATTACCTGCTTAGCAGTTTGTGCAGCGATCCGACCAAATTCTACATTGTCGATTTTTTCTTCGTGTGTATCTCCGACAACGAGACCTTTCGTCTTCTCTTGCGCTTGCTCGACAGTAAACTGAGAACCTTCTTCCAGATATTCTTCGTCCTCAACTACCGTCCAAACTCGGAAGGATTCGTAGTCGCCAGTCTCTCGATCTACTGCAACTCGGCAGTCAATCTCGTCATGATCATTAAGCTTCTTCGTAGCCGCCGCTAACGCCGACTCAATCGCTTCAAAAATCACTTCACGCGAAACACCCTTCTCATTCGAGACGGCATCCGCAACCATTAAAATCTCTTTACTCATCATAATAATGTCACCTTACTCAAAGCTTAGATCCGGATATTAGTCCAGAGCATGGAGTAAAAATAATCTAGAAAACGATACTGGCTTTTTCAATATCAGAGAATTCTAAGTCGTGCTCAGAACCATCAACCAACAAGCCAACAATGTCTCCTGAAACTTTTATTATTTGTCCTTTAAATTTACGCCTGCCATCTATTGGTCGTCGTAACTTTAAATCCACTTCGCTGCCAACATATTTCGAATAATGTTCAATTGAGAACAGTGGTCTATCCATACCTGGAGACGACACCTCTAAGGTATATTCCCCGGCAATCGGATCTTCGACATCCAATAGCGCACTTACCTGTCGACTGACTTTTTCGCAATCCTCGATCGTGACACCTTCTTCACGTTCGATATAAATCCTCAGCAGGGAATACTTACCCTGCTGAAGCAGTTCGACTCCCCATAGATCCAAACCTAACGCTTGAATCGTGGTGTCGATCAATTCTGTTATTAGAGTTACGCTACTGCTCACAATACTTTTTACTCAGCATCTGGAACGTATCCCCTAGATACAAAAAATGGGCCAAAGGCCCACTCTAAGATCTTCTTCGCCGACTCAATCTGAGCAAGCGAGAAGCTTGGTGTTTGGTAGTCCGATCAGGACCGCCATACTGCACATTGGTAGCGGGGGATCCGATCTCCATAAAAGATCAAAACATCACTCATTCACTTACTTCGAATGAGTCTCGTGGTTCGATTTGAACCTACGACCTTCCGGTCGTCGAGAGCTACTCATTACAAATATTGGTAGCGGGGGCAGGATTTGAACCTACGACCTTCGGGTTATGAGCCCGACGAGCTGCCAGACTGCTCCACCCCGCAACAAATCTCCTACTCTGGTATCAGAAGAAACGATAAATCGTTCTTCCAACAAACCCTTGTTTTTATTAGAAATAATTCTATGACAACAAAGCCACAGGCCTCTTTCACAAGGGGAGCGAATTATAAGGACTAGTTGGGGCTAAGGTCAAGGCTTTACGCGGCTTTCGCGGGAATTGGGCAATTCCCGCGAATAAGAGTCAAAATCGGCTTGAGGGACCGATTTTGAAGGATTGGTGCCGAAGGCCGGGATGAATCTATTCATGTAAACTGTTGATTAACATATAGTTAATAGCTATAATTCCTGCATGGTTACAGGAATGGTTACAGGAATGACTTATGCAAGGTAAATACCCACGCTATTGCAGGGAACTTAAAGGCAGCTTGTACTATCAACGAGACTACCCAACCAGCATGCGAATGTATGGGAAAAAGACGTTTAGCAAGCCTCTTGAACTCAAAGCAAATAGTCACACAGACTCCTCACTCCAGAAAGCTATAGCATCAGCAACCGAAGCGTTCGAACTTAAGATCAAGATGATGGAGAACTCCAGCGTAGAGGACTACAGCGAAGCGGAACTGGATAAGGCAGCCGCCGAGCATATCCGTAAGCTAGGTTTCAAGGCTGGTCAGTTTGCAGAGGACGAAGAGTTCTTTCACTCTGCCGACGAAGCAGTAGAAGGATACGATGACGCCATAGATGCAGGTCACACTAGAGAACTGACAGTAGAAGAAGAGGTCAAGGTAAGAGCTTTCCGAGCACTAGATGAAGCCGCCTCAAGAAAGCCTAAGATGCTGTCCCAAGTCTGGCCTGCGTATGTAACCAAGAGAGGAATAGACATAACCACACGTGAAGGTAAGAAGAAGCAACGTGGTTGGGAGAGGCTGTTTGCCTGTATAGGTGAGCAGACACTCGACAGTCCACGCACGCTAGATGCTATCCACGAAGGTTTTGATAAGTATTGGGCAGAACGCGCAGATGCCGGAGTCAAAGAGCAAAGCATTAGGCGAGAGTACGCCGAGACTGTAGCCGCTCTCAACCTAGCCAACAAAACCCACAGACTAAACTGGAAGCTAGTCCCAACCCAACTAGACGCCACAGTCAAAGAAACACAGAAGATTGTACTTAGCAAAAACGAACTCATCACGCTAGTTAAGGACTGCTTAACCGACACAGACAATCCTGATATTAGCGCTTGCATACTATTCATGACTCAGTCCGGAGCTATGTGCAGCGAGATTGGCAGACTCAAGACAGACGAGGCACTAGCTGACCTGAACGCGGACATCCCACAGATCAGTATTGGGAAGGACATAGAAACAAGAGTTAAGAACGAAAAGAGACGCAGAGTTGTACCAATAGTGCTAGGAGTTGATTACTTGCGACAGCATATCAGCGATGCTATTGAGCTGTGTAATAGAACCACTGAGTCCAATGTATCCAAGCGCATTGGTGACAGGATGAAGAAGGTCACTGGCAACAATGCCGTAAGCGCCCACTGTCTACGACACACACTCAAAGCACTGTCCGACATAGCAGACGCTAACATAGCTCACATGGCAGCTATCTGTGGCTGGGCTGGTGGTGAGAAAGTGATAAGCAGACACATGCAACAGTATGGAGCAGAAGGTCTAAGCCGAGCAGACGGCTTCATAGCCGTAACCACTACTAGCAAGAAGGTACTAAGTGATGTGATTGCGGCTGTGGAGGCTGGTCAGGGCAATGTAGTTAGTATTAGAGCCAAGAAGTGAAGCCTTAGAATTTAGTGCAGTTGTAAGCTTTGGCGGCTATGGAGTCCCTATACTCAGATGAAGAGCTTAGCACTCCTAACAGGGTAGACATTCCCATCTTGCCCGTGTCTGTATCTATTAATATATGCGTGCTAGAGAAGCTCTTAAGACAGCTAGTCACAAAGACAAATGAGCAATCAAGTGTAGTCTCATAATCCCCTTCTTTATAACGGGGGTTAATTGTCCGGAAACTATGTCTCTATTGTTTCTTGCATCTTCATTTCCTTGTGCTGCTGAAACTGTATACCAGACATAAGCTCTGATATTGTTTTGTGGCACACCTTCTCCGTTGACGTACATAACCCCTAGATTGATCTGAGCATTGATATGATCGTGTTCAGCAGCTAATCGAAACCACTTAACTGCTTCTGCATCATTCTCAGGAACACCTATTCCTTGGTCATACATAACCCCAAGCAAGGTCGTGTCAAGACATCTAGTGAAGCAAATATAGGCTGCATTACACCCCGCTTTCGACTGAATAAACTAAGCCCGTTTGCGCAATGCCAATCAAATCAATATTATTCTCGTTGATTTCACTATTTGAGGCTAGCCGAATAAGCTCAACTGGAGTCAAGCCATTATCTAGCAGTTCTATCACGGATGCTTTTTCTGACTCTGTAGGTTCTACGCCGACAAGGTTTTTCCATAACGTTGTAACCAGCGCGTCATTAGAGGTAAGCGAGAGTGCTGCTATAGCAGCCTCTGCGAGCTCGTCGGTGGACATCCCGTCATCCAATAATCCGATGACTATTCCAACATAAGCCGGATTATTTACCGCGTCGGCGCCCAGCAAGGTCCCCAACAAGAGTGCGGTCTGGCCGCCCACCTCGTCTTTACCGACGTCTAACGCTAACGAGCTGTCTTCGAACACAACCCTTTCCACATCAACAAGTGTATCGGAGCCAGAGTCGCCAGTGACTACCCAATTATTGCTGGCCGAGTCTCTAACTATCTGTGACTCTGCTGCTGACGTAGTAATAAGAACTGTGTCTTTACCCGCTCCGCCCTCGAGCACGTCGTCGCCACCGCTGCTGATAAGAATATCGCTGCCTAAACCACCAACGACTTTGTCGTTGCCGGTGCTGCCTATCAGTGCAAGTGGTGTAGTGTCGTCCTGAATAACATCTGCTGTGTCGCTACCGGAGAGCACTTTAATGTTACGGAACTGCCTATCTAAGCCGGCGCGAATGAGTGCTTGCTCAGCGTTTGTTTTTGATAATACAAACGCCTCGTAGTCAAAATCGATTAGGTCGGCTTTCCCCGTGTCTTCTAAAAGCTGGTCGTATTCCGTGGTGCCTTCCGTCGGAGCCACGGACGTGGTTTCAGAAGCAAGGAACACTTGAAACGCGGGATCGTCAGCGAACTTTGTAACAAGCTCAAGTATCTGTGCTGCAGATGCAGTGGCAAACAACGCGTCCATGTCGATAGCGGTCAATAGCCCTACAAGCGCATTGCCAGTCTCTGCTGCGAGATAAATATCAAGCGCTGTAGCATCGACTTCCTCTTTGACCGATAAATGTGCCGCGTAGTTAAAGCCGAGGAGGTCTGTTCTTCCCGTTTCGAGCAGCAACGCCTTGTACTCGGGCGACCCCACTGTAGGGATTCGAATTGTGTTTCCCGATGTTACTGCGGTCGGCGGATTAGTTGGTGCAGCGTTTGGCGCGAGATTACCATCTGAATCGTAGCCCATAACTTCCCCAAAGCGGTTAGTTATTTTGCCGTCTGCAGCTAGAGTTAGCGGACCTTGCCCGTTCGCTTCAGCGTATTCAATAGCTTCAGCTGCGGTCTCAAAGCGGCTTTCGTAGCTGACCTCTTCGACAGGTACAGGTTGTGATGCAGCAGCGTTTGGCGCGAGATTACCATCTGAATCGTAGCCCATAACTTCCCCAAAGCGGTTAGTTATTTTGCCGTCTGCAGCTAGAGTTAGCGGACCTTGCCCGTTCGCTTCAGCGTATTCAATAGCTT